>Ga0193726_1001147_pt1 | contig 22177 bp, 21 predicted proteins | sample H2c1metaG_FD_144928 | JGI IMG/M metagenome (GOLD analysis project Ga0193726, IMG submission 144928) | Soil microbial communities from a riparian zone of the East river system, Colorado, United States - H2c1 | ecosystem: Environmental > Terrestrial > Soil > Riparian zone | place: USA: East River...
AACGGTCTGCAATTTGATACCACTGGTTGCGACGGTACGAAAAGTCCGCCCTTGATCGTCAGCCAGTGGGGATACGGTCCCAAAAAACCGTACTTGATATCGGGTATCCCGTTGCCCAGTTCGGGACTCATTCTCTCGGGCAACATCAGCTACCAAGCGCCCGCGGTCATTGAAAATTTCACGGATCCGTCCATCGCGTGGACCGTTACCTGGAATTTCGTTCCTACGCCAAAGAACCTGGATCTAGTCATCACCATTCCGAACTATCAAACCTGGAGACCTGCGGGCGGCAAGACGGAAAAGGAGGTCGGCAGCGATCCTGTTTCTGGTTTGGGCGTACTCGAGCTCGACGCTGAATTCGTTGACAAAGACACTGGCGTAGCTTCTACAGTTCCCCCGGAAAAGATCACATTTTCTCTCGTCGACGTTTCGCACGAACCAGGCGTCTCCATGAACTGGCCGGACAAGAAAAGCGCAACCAAAGGCCCCGACATGGAGTTCGACACTGCTCACAATCCGTCAGCCACGCTGGCCGCGAATGGAACCACAGCCGATTTCAAACCAGTCAACGCCTCGCCCGTAGCGGCGTTTGTCTCTCCGCATGATTGGGGTGGCTGGGCCACGCTCAATGTGACGGCAACTTTTAACGGAAAAACGTATAAAGGACATCTAAAGGGCGCCCCGGCCACAACCAACATCCTGCTTCCAAAACGCCAAGCGGATTCGCATCTCGCCGATGTATGGAAGACGAAACACAATGTCCCGCTCGGCACTCCAGACACCGATGATGCGGAGGCCGAGCCGGTGAGCTATCCCGGTTGCGTGGGTGATGGTCTAACGGCTTATGAGGAATACCGCGGTTTCATGGAGAACAGCAAACACATTGAAGGAGATATTTCTGCGAAGGATTTTTTTATTCAGAATTTGATTGGGGGGAACGCCAAGCCCGGCATTGCGCAATTTACTGAACTCACGGGTCTCATCGTTCACAAGGACATCCAGGAAAGCGAAATGCAGGGTGACACCGGAGCAGGTCTTGGAGATCGCCTGATTAACTTCAATCACGACCAGGGCGCCCACGTCACCGACCAGCATGGCGTCTTCATCGTAACCTGCACGGACGTGGACGGGGGCCAAACCTATCTCAAACCGCAAAGCGGAAAAGGCTTCCATGGCCGGCCTGGGCTTACCGAACTTATCTGTATGCAAGGGCGCAATAGTCTTGGAACTCTGGACGCTGACGAGACGCACAGGGGTTCGATCTCCCCGTCTGACGCGGCAACGCAATATGACCTCGGCGTGGCCCACGAGTTATCGCACAGCGTGGGTGTGGAACACCACGGCGAAACCGACGATGGCTCACATCGGTTCACACTGCTTGGACCAGATGATCCCAGGAACACGAAGCACGTGCCCGCCTTTTTTCTGGACGGGGCTATTGTCAGTTTGCTCGACGAGGTGACCCTCACAGATCGGGCGGTGGTTATGTGGGAGACGCTTACCGATATTCTGATCAAGAATTGCGGAAGTGTTACTGCGCTTTACGGTCCAGCAGCGTTCTCCAAAGGTTGCGAAGTTGTCGTCAATCACGGGTTGCGCCAATTCACCGAACTGATTTTCTACATCGGCCACCCACAAGCACAACACAGCGGCGACGACCACTGCGTCATGCGGTACTTCTTCGCAAACGTGTACCCGTCCAAAACCGATAGCTCCATCTACTACATTTCGCAATCTGGAACGGAGCCGAAAGGAAACGGGTTGTGCATCAGCCCCGCAGGAACGGGGATCAATAGCTCGTCGCATAAGCCGCAGTCGCGTTACTTCGATGCCAGAGCTGGGCGCGGCGGTTGTCAGAACTGGGTCTGCGTCAATGACAAATATCCACCAATCCCAGATTGAGGACCTATGAGATTCGCCACTCTATTCGTGTTACTAATCGCCGTTCCCTCTGCTTTACTCGGGCAGCAGGCCTCCCCAGAGATTTCTATTTCGGCAAACAACACGCGAAATCTGGGTCTCTATCCTGGATGGCCGCTCATCGTTCACGTCACCATCATGAATTCAAGTCGTGACGACAAGACCAGTTCGGCTCCTCTGGTCATCGCTCCCACTGGTGCGATCTGGACAACAGCCATCAGCTTTGCGGCAGTATCGAGTGGCGGGCAGACCGCTCAGTGGCCGCTCACGCAGGTGGGCACGGCCAGCGATTCTTCCTTAACGCTCGCCAAGAAAAGCTATGTCAATGCCACCTGGCAGATGTCCGCCGACAGCGTCTCTTCGCTCCCCTTGGGTCAATATCAGCTGACGGCCACTGTGCAAGTCAGCAACTCCAGCGGTTGGACGGGACTGGTGCGATCAGAGCCTGTTGCGATTACCATTGGACCGGAACCCACCCTCAGCAGCAACGAGCAGTCGCAAAAGGCGCTTCTCCTTGCCGAGTTTTCCCTGAACGCCGGCGACGTGAACGGTGCAGTAGCCACGGCGAACCAATTGCACTTGGACCAGCCGAACAATCCGAGCGCCGCGATAGCCACGGCCAACGTCCTGGCCATCGCTGGCTATGATGGACTCGCCTTGCTGCAGGCCAGCGAAGCATTGGACACGTACTATCAATTTAATCCCACTCCGAGCGAGGCACCTTCGGATCTTCTAAACATGTATCAGAAATTGCTCACAACCATGTCCACTGCGGGCACTCCGGCACTGACCAGCACGATTGCTCCTCACGACGCGGCTACGTTCAGCCCGACCAGCCAATCTGTGCCGCTGAGCGCGTCTGTGACAGCCGCAAGCGGAACGGTGAATGGGGGCACGGTCACTTTCACTGCGACTGGAGTTTCTGGTTCGGCCACATCGGGACCGGTAACCGAAGGCCATGCGGTCGCCGACTTTACGGTCCCCGGCGGTACCCCTGCGGCCAGTTATGCGCTTAAAGTTGCCTACAGCGGCACGGCGCAATTCGCTGGTAGTAACGATTCTGGTGGCAATCTTTTGATTGGAATGGCCACACCTACGATCACCTGGAGTATTCCTGCTGCCGTTGCAGCGGGCACCGTTCTCGGCCCGAGTCAACTGAACGCTGCCGCGAGTGTTCCGGGCACGTTTGTCTACGATCCTCCAGGAGGCACTGTTGTAGGCTCGGGCACCTCACAACTCTTGACGGTTACTTTCACGCCGACCGATGCCGTCGACTACCACTCCGCTACCGCCTCCGTTTCGCTCAGCGTGATTGCGGGTTCTTACTCGGGTTCTGTCTCGCCTTCGGAAGCGAGCATCAAAGTTGGCAGCTCGCAAGCGTTCAGCGTGACCATAAACTCCACGAACTACGTGGGTGCAGTTTCCTTGGGCTGCGCGAGTCCTCCTGCGGGCGTTTCTTGCAGCTTTTCCGCGGGCTAGATTACCCTTACAGCAAACGGCAACTCGACAAGTGTTCTTACCGTCTCCGTAAATGCCAAACCGCAATCTGCGGTACTCCTTCCCTTCCGCGGGTTACCTGACACGCCCCCCAATTCCTATTTCCGGGCACAGTCGCCATGGCCGGTTTACGCACTCCTCTTTCTGGTTCTGGCCACGCTCGGCCTGCGGCGCACCACTACCTGGGCGAAGCCTGCACTTCAATTGCCTCTCACACTGGCGCTTCTCATTTTCGCTGCGCTCACTCTGAATTCATGTACCAGCGCAAGTTTGTCCGGGCCAGGCCCCGGCGGGGGCAGTGGTGGTTCGGCAGCCACGGTGCACATCGTCGTCCAGGGCACCGCCGGCGGTTCGGTAGAAAATTTTGGCACTCTAGCGATAACCGTGCCTAATTGAGAATCGCATAATATACTCACACGAAGAGCAGTCACAGCTTCCTGCAAGGGGAGGCAGCAGCGCCAGTTGCCTGGAACAGGAACCGGAGGGGAAACTAGGCACCTACCTGCAGCTCAAGTCTGATTTCATTTTCTGTTTTGGCTTCCTTCGAAATGGTTATTGTTCCCAATACAGACTGGAACCCATTTAGGGTTGCCTTGAACTTGTAAGTCCCAGCTGGCACGTGACCTATCTTGAAACGCCCGTGCTCGTCGGTGGTAGCGTGCCTGATCTTCTTGCCTGTGCTGGGACCTTGGATTTCAAACAGGACGTTGGGCAGTGGCTCACGGTAGCCCTCCTTGCGACTGACGACGCCTTGCATCGAGCGCACTACGATGGGTTGGTATAATTGGTTAATGATGTGTTCAGTTGGGGACTTCGTGAAATCCCCAGCGGCGGCCCTATCCTGCGCCTTCGCCGGTCCAACCAGTGCGATTAGACAGATAACCAGCCACGCCGCTTTCATTCGAGTCTCCTCGTCATGACCACCGCATAGTAGCGATCGCGGCATGACTTGTATTCGTCCCCCTATGCGAGTAGGAGAAACAGTTCTGCTTGTTCCTGTTCAGCTGCACGGGGGGGCGCACACCGCCTTCATTTCCACGATGGCGGTGGCGGCCGCTACCTGTCTGGCCAGTGCATGCCGCGAACGAAGACAGTTACGTCCAGCACCCGAGCATGCAGTCCCAGGGAGTCGGCAGATGTGCCATCCTCGGATAACACCAAACGAACACGGCAATCGCTGCAACCAGGACCACCAGACTGAGGCGCACGCCAAACACGCGAGGAGGCAGGCTGCGCAGCGCCACGACGATAGCTACTCCGAGAACCATCACAGAAGGATAATAGTAGTAGTAAAAAATTCCTTTTTCCGGCGTAACCGCCCACTGCAGATAGTTTGCAGCGAACAGCAACAGCACGAACCCTTCGGCAAATCCCAGCGTTTTCCAAAACTGTCGCACACAAAAACCGAGCGCTAGCAAACCTCCCCACGTGACAACCGGGTTGCCAACCAGGTAGGAAAGCACACGCTGCGGGCTCAGATTCAAGGGCCACGAATACCAGGGAGAGGTAATCGCCCGGTTGGAAATCGTCGTACTGTTGAATTTCCAGATAAATTTGTGCATTGCCACCAATTCATCCACGCTGAAAGGCCTGTGGATAATCAGGCACAGCGGCCAGTAGGCGAGGATGTACGCCAAAATTGGCGCAACCCCCAACCCCAAAAACATGGTCGGGATTCCGATTTCGCGAATATTCTTGGCGTATCGCCAAAGCGAAGAGCTGGCATTTGCATTCGGTCGGGGCCGCACCCAAAGCAGCGCGAAACTCACCAGAAAAAAAACCGCCAGTGTATCGATGGCGTTCCACTTGCACGCGCCCGCCAATCCAACCAGAACGCCGGAGCAAACAAACAAGAACCGCCGCAGTCTCGGGCCGATATCCAGAGTGAGGGCGGCTGTGTACGCCACCAAACTCCATATCAAAAACACCATCAAGAAAGCGTCCATCATCCCGACGCGCGACATCACATACATAAAATTGTTGAATAGCGCCAGCGCCGTCGCCACGTACGCAAGTCGGGCGTCTCCGAGCAGCAGAAAAGACCAAAGACACACCGCCGTCAGAGTAAAGCCGCCACAGACCGCGCCGGCGATTCGCCAACCAAATGGATTGTCTCCTGCGGCTTTGATGCCGATGGCCATGATCAGCTTCCCGAGCGGGGGCTTTGCCAGAGGGGGACCGTGAGTTTCCTGGTTTATGGGCCCTTGCGCAAAGGCCCTGGCTTCCGGCACAAAATAGCCTTCATCATAAAAAAAGGACGCCGGATTTCTGATTCCGATCAGGAATAGCGCCAGTCCCACCACCCCAAATAGCAGCGCAGCGATGGCCGGTGTCCGGACGCTGCGCAAAGAGATATCTTTCTGTTCGGCTGCATCAGGCAACGAAGTGCCAATGGGCGAACTGGAAGGCCTGGCCTCGTGTGCAACAGCGATTGTTTGCTCGAATCTTGATTCCGATTGCATCCTACGATTATCGCTGCCAGTTCGGAACCCACAATGATGCCAGCCACTTATTGTATGCAATAAGCTAACATTTTCGCCGCTTCCTGCTGTGCGATTTGCATCTTCGGCCGCTCCGCGACGGTTGCAGCCGCTCCCTTGCCGCCGTAAGGAATGTTTTCAAAAAGCCTTTGTCTACGCCGTCCAGGGAGCCGGGATTGTTACCGCGTCAGACGTCAGGACTTTTCTCGGGCTCGGGCAGGATCACACCTGCTGAGCGCTGTAGTTCGCGACAACTCGTGCTACTTTTCCGGCCGCCGATAACTCCATGAACTCAGCTGTGTGCGTCCCCTTCTGATTTTTGTAGAAGAGCACCACGCTGCTAACACCCAGGAGTACGTCATCAAGGCGAAAATGCAGCTCCGGATAGGCCTCGAGCCCTCGCAGAAAGTAAGCCTTCAAGTTCGCCTTTCCGACCATCTTCCCGTCAGGCCTTCCGAGAAGTTGGGCGACAACTGGCGAAGTCAATTCGACTGCATCTTCATAGTGGGTCATGATCAGGTCCAGATCATGAGCGTTCCAGGCCGCAATCCAATGCTCGGCAAGTTTCCAAGCCTCGTCTCTTGTCACGATAATTTCTCCGGTACTTGGCCGTCAGCAGTGACGCGGGACATTGTACGACGCCCTAGTCAAGAGTGCGTTCTTCCGGACCGCGCCTGCTAGCTGCTGATTCGTTCGGAATGTCGGGAAAATGCCCCCCTGCCGAATTGTCAAATTAACTGGCTCTGCGCGCGGCAGGAAGTTTTTTGAGCTTCCCGTTTGACTGTTTGTTTTCGCGGCTATTTCGCGAAGCCGAAGGGCCTGCGGCCAGGCTTTTTTTCAGTGCGGTCATCAAATCGACGATCGGAGCGCGTTTCGGCTCGGCGCCGATTTCAATGCTCTTTCCCTGCTGTTTGGCTGCGATGAGCTTTTTCAAGCGTTCTTGAAACTCATTGTGATATTGCTTGGGATTGAACGGCTCGGTCAGCTGACTGATCAGCTGTTCAGCCAGTTTCAACTCCTGCGACTTCATACTGACCGGTTCGAGCACGCCAAATTGCGGAAGTTCGCGAATTTCGTTGGAAAAATACATGGTGTGCAGCAGCAGACCCCGCTCATAAGGGCGCAGAAAGACCGTGTAATCACGCTCATGCATCGAGAGTTTTCCAATCCCCATGGTCTCGGTATCCTCGAGCGCTTTGGTAAGAACCTGGTACGGTTTCTGTCCATTGTCTTCTGGTATGCAGAAGTACGAAGAATCGAAAAATATCGGATCGATTTCCGTCCGTTTGGTGAACGCCACAATTTCCAGTGTGTGAGAAGAAGCCGCGGCAAGCTTTTTGATTTCCTTCTCTTCCATGAGCACATACTGCCCTTCGTCGAATTCGTAACCTTTGACGACCTCGCCGCGATCTACGAAGCGCTTGCAGGTTGGACAAAACAACGGCTGGCGTACGCGCGAATTGCATTCCTTGTGAATTTGGTGGAGGTAGGTTCGTTGCGCGCGAGCTGCAGCATACAACTTGATAGGAATGGAAATCAGACTGAGTACAATCGACCCCGACCAGACAGCCGCTGCCATAGTTTTGCCTCGCCGGATTATCACTTCGTTTGACGATCGCGACCCATACGGGGATGCCTTTACCCCCAAGCAAGAATGACTGTACGGTGTTTCCGGTTGCCATTGCCGCCGGCCTAGGAAATACTTCGGCGATGGCTTCGCTTGAGGAATACCGCAAGAAGCGGCCGCGCGGCGAAAGCCCTGAGCCGCGCGGCGGCAAGCCGTCCCAGGACCAGAACTCATTTGTGGTCCAGCGCCACGACGCCACCAGGCTCCACTACGACTTTCGTTTGGAAATGGACGGTGTTTTAAAGTCCTGGGCAGTGCCCAAAGGGCCCTCCTTGAACCCCAATGACAAACGCCTGGCCATGCAGACCGAAGATCATCCTCTCGATTACGGGGGATTTGAAGGAACCATTCCTGAAGGAAACTATGGCGCCGGCGAAGTGATTTTATGGGACAACGGCACGTATGACCTGGAAGGCGGCACTCCGGGGCCTGAACAAATCAAAAGAGGCGAGTTGAAGTTCACGCTGCATGGCAAGAAGCTCAACGGGAGTTTTGTACTCGTCAAACTTCGCAATTCGCGCAAGCAAAACGAATGGCTTTTAATCAAGCACAAAGACAATTTTGTGCACGCGGATTGGGAGATTGCCGACCACGACCATTCGATCAAAACGGGCAAGCCTCCAGGACCAGCGCGGCACCCGCACCGCGCGAACTCTTCCGGCGCTCGGCTAGCAGTCAACGCGCAAAACCTGACCAACGCCGCAAAAGCTTCCATCCCGGAACAATTTCAGCCCGCGCTGGCCTCCCTTGCCGACAAACCGTTCTCGAGCGACGACTGGATTTACGAAATCAAGTGGGACGGCATTCGCGCACTGGCGGTGGTAAAAGACGGCACAACGGAGCTTATCGCGCGGTCCGGCCGACGGATAACGGCCGAGTATCCGGAACTCTCGAACCTGGCACGGAACGTTCGCGTGCGGCAGGCCGTTCTCGACGGAGAAATCGTGGTCCTGGATGAAAAAGGCCGCAGTGATTTTCAGCGGTTGCAGTCGCGCTTTGGAGTGGTGCATCCTTCGGTGAAGCTCCAGAACGATTCACCGCCGACATTTTATTTGTTCGACGTCTTGTATTGCGATGGTTACGACGTGCGCCGGGCGCCGTTGGTGGAGCGGAAGGAACTCCTCCGGAAAATAATCGCCGTAAACGAAAAGGTAAGAGTTTCTGAACACCAAGTTGGCAATGGGATCGAACTATTTGATGCAGCAATTCGCAATGGGCTGGAAGGCCTGATCGCCAAGCGCCTGGATGGGCCTTATCCGGCCGGGAGAACCGCCAGTTGGCTTAAAGTTAAGGCGGTGCGCGAAGTTGACGCAGTAATTGGCGGCTGGACCGATCCCCGGGGATCGCGTTCCTATTTTGGCAGTTTGTTGCTCGGACTCTACGACAAGGCCGCCCTGCGGTTTATTGGAGGCGTCGGGACCGGGTTCCCCCAAGCGCTGGAAAAAGAGCTGTTCGAACGGCTTCAGAAAATAGCCGTGAACCGGAGTCCATTTTCTCCGGTTCCGCGCACCCGCGAGCAGGCTCACTGGGTTGAACCAGAATTGGTGGCGAGGGTGGGCTACGCAGAATGGACCTCCGATGATCAATTGCGCCAGCCGAGGTTCCTCGGAATTCAACCGGATCGGGACGCTCGCGAGTCTACTTTGCGCAAAGAGAAAGCCCCGCCGGTGGCAGAGCGAACGAGTTCCAGAGAAACCCCTAAGACCGGGGAACAGGCTCCTAAACTTCGGCACTCATCCAAATCCTCCAGCGCGATTGCCACCGTTATAGAAAAGGACCAGCAGGAGCAGTTGCGATTCGAGATCAACGGCCGGCAGGTCACCTTGACGCACCTGAACAAGGTTTATTTTCCGCAAGCGGAGTTTACAAAGCGCGATGTGCTTTCCTACTACGCCCGCGTGAGTCCATTCATCCTGCCTTTTCTCAAGGACCGCCCCTTGGTGCTTCATCGTTATCCCAATGGGATTTCCGGAAATGCCTTTTACCAGAAAGAGGCAGGGGAAAGCATTCCGGACTGGATTCAGACCGTTGAAATCTTCTCGGAGACCAAACGGCACAACGTTGATTATTTTTTGATCAACGATCTGGCTTCCCTGCTCTACCTCAGCAATCTGGGGTGTATCGAGCACAATCCATTTTCTGCGCTGTCCGATGATCTGGAAAAACCGGATTACATGTTCATTGATCTCGACCCCACAGAGGGGACCGATTTCTCGCGTGTGGTTCGCGCCGCGCAGGCCGTCGGCAAGGTTCTCCTTCGGGCGCGGCTCAAATTCTTTACAAAAACTTCCGGTGCCACAGGTTTGCATCTTTTTGTGCCGATTTCCAGGCGCTATGGATTCGATCAAGTGCGCGCATTCCTTGAAATCGTGGCCCGGATGGCGATGGATCAGGAAGCCGAACTGCTCACGAGAACGCACCGTGTTCAGGACCGTCCAAAGAACACTGTTTTTGTGGACGTCCGGCAAAACGCGTATGCGCAGTCGCTGGCTTCGGTTTTTTCTCTGCGGCCCAGAGAAGGGGCTCCCGTGTCGACTCCGTTGGCCTGGAACGAACTTACCTCCCGCTTGAAACCCGCGCAATGGACGCTGCGTTCTGTGGTGGCTGATCTTCCGCGCAGAGCAAAACTCTGGGCACGATTTTTCGATTATTCACAAACACTGGAAGCGGCCGTAGCGGCACTGGAGAAAAGCGCAACGAGCGCCAAGCCGGCCGGCAAACGCCGGTGAGCTGGACCGCCCGGGGCTCACCCGTTGCCGGTGCGCAGATCTTCGGCGAGGCGTTCGCTCGCGCGGACCGCCAAGGCCATGATGGTGAGCGTGATCGATTTTTCCGGGTGCGAAACGAACGAGGAAGCGTCCACCACCAACACGTTTTTGACGTCGTGACACCGGTTCCAAGCGTCGAGCACGGATTTTTTGGGATCGCTGCCCAGGCGCGCTCCGCCGGCTTCGTGCGTGACGCTGCCCATCGGATACGGTGCGCGCTTGGCATACGGCAAGATCTCCGCGCCGCTGGCGCGCAAAATCTCTTCCATCTGGCCATACATTTCGTCGCGCATCGCAAAGGAATGTTCGTATTCGGCATTTGTGTGAAAACGCACCTGCGGGATTCCGTAACGGTCGGTCAGGCCCTCAGGGTCAATTTCAACGAAATTGTGCGCAAACGGCAGACCCTCGCCGTAACCGCTGATATCTACGCCAGCCGGATAGAGTTCTTTGATTCTTTTCTTAAACCCCGCTCCGAATCCTGGCAGCTGTGCGCCAGGTCCGGGACCCATGCTGGATCCGGTATAGGCCGTAAAGCGATAACCGCGCAGAAATTTTGCACTCTTGCGGCCGTAGTTGTACCGCGGAATGTACACGCTATTTGAACCGGGCCCGTCATCGTTGGTGGTTGGGCGTCCCGCCAGCGCAGGGAAAAATCCAGTTATTCCGTTGAATGCGACATGCTCCATCAGATAGCGGCCGAGAGTGCCACTGGAGTTTGCCAATCCGTCGGGAAATTCCCGGTTTCGCGAATTGAGCAGGATGCGGATGGATTCGACCATCGAGGCGCCGAGAACAACCGCTCGTCCGTAAACTTCGTATTCCTGCTTGTCTGTCGTATCGATGAAAGAAACGCCCCGCGCTTTGCCAGTGTTTTTGTCCATCAGCACACGATGCACTGCCGCATTTGTGCGCAGCGTAAAGTTCGGCATCTTCTGCATTCTTGGAAAAAGAACTTCCAGCGTGCTGAAGCGCGACGCGGTATCGCAGCCAAAGTTGCATGCTCCACAGTAATGGCAAGCCAAGCGGTTGTCATACGGCTTGCTGAGGACCGCCAGCGGCATGGAGACCGTCTTCATGCCCAGCTTCGCGGCGCCTTTTTTAATCAGCCATTCCCCGCAGCGGGCATGGAACGGCGGCAAGGCATTCTTGCTGGCTGGAGAGTTATAAACTTCTTCGCCGCCGCCTGAAACGCCGATCAAAGCTTCGGTCTTGTCGTAATACGGCGCCAGATCGTCGTAAGTGATTGGCCAATCCTCGCCGAAACCGTCCTGCAGGCTCTTGGGTTTGAAATCCAGAGGGCCGAAGCGGCCCGACTCTCGTCCCCAGACGAGGGTGCGGCCGCCGACAGCCCGCAGGCGGGTCCAGGTGAACTTTGCGCCGGGAGCGAGTGCATAGGGATCATCGTGCGGTACAGTAAAAAGATTGTCGGTCCATTCGTTGATTTTCCATTCCATACCTTGCGGAAGATGGCCGTACTCGCCCGGCTTGCCGTTTCCACGGTAGGGCCAGCGATAGGGAGGTTTATGGTTGTGGAAGTCCTTGTGAGGCTCAACCATCCGGCCGGCCTCGAGACACAAAACTTTGAGTCCTCGCCTCGCAAGGGTGTAGGCAGCAACTCCGCCGGAGGCGCCGGAGCCTACGACAATGACGTCATAAACTGTTTTTGAATCCAAATGCCTCTCCCCGGGACCGGCCCTAGCCGGCTGAATATTTCCGGCAAAGCGTCTTGGTTTTCTCCAATAATTTGGGGACCCCAGTCATGGGATCCTCCTCTGATTCGTATTCAACAGACATATATCCCCGGTAACCGCCCTGGGCGAACAGCTTCCACATGCGATCGAGATCGATCGGATGTTTGCTGGTCGTAAAAACGTCGCGGATGTGGGCGTGCGTCGCATGGGGAACGCAGGCAGCAACGTCGGAATACATTTCTTCATCCACCGGAGCTTCAAAATTAGAGATGTCGAGATTCACTCCGGCATAGGGCGAATCCACAAGCCGCAGGATCTCCAGAATCATGGAGGCCCGTGCGGTGATTCCACCGTGACTTTCGATGCCGAGCGTAACTCCCCGTTTGGCGGCATAGTCTGCGGCCGGTTTCATGCATTCAACGACCCAGGCAATTCCCTGTTTTTCCGTTGCCCCTCCGGGGAGATCCCCTCCAAAAACTCGGAGATGCGACGAGCCCAGTAGTTCGGTCACGTCAATCCACTGCTGAATTTTTTGAATTTGCTCCGCACGCAATGCTCCGCCTGCCTGGCACATCTCGGTACGAATCGCTACGCCGGACAGTGCAATACCATTCTTGAATGCCAGATGCCGAAGCGACGTTAAATAGTCCGGCTCGGTGGATTTCAGCCAATACGTGGTGATATCCGCGCCCTGGGCTCCGAGGTCGGCGGCCTTCACGATGAATTCCTCCATCGTCAATTTGCCGGCGTTGAAATACTTCAAATAGGAAAGCGCACAGCAGCCCACAAACAGTCGAGGAGTCTGTTTTCCATGTTCGACGCCGGGGGCGCCGAGCGACGCGGCACAGTCGACCAGAGCGGGCAACGCCGCAGCCACCATCCCGCTGGCCGCAAGGAATTCTCTACGAAGCAGCGGTTTCGTCATGCGTTTCTCCGTTCGATTCTCGAGGCGTCTGTGCGCCACTGCTAAAGCGCCGTCTCCAGGCGAGCTACCCTTGGTGTTCTGGATGCGTACACCCCGGAAAGTCGGCCATGTAGTTCATCCCTTGATAGTCGAGAACATCGATCAGTCCGATTTTGGAGGTGTAAAATCCCTCGACGGTCATGTCTTTGATCATCCGGTAGAACCCATAGCCCTCGTGTTGCAATTTTGCATCGCGCTCAGGGGCGCTCATCTCGGTGAGCAATTTCAAACGCTGTTCGGGTGAGGCCTGGCCAAACGGTTTCTGATACTTCTCCTGGCTCAACCGCTCAAGTCCTGCCAACCCGTCAGTCCAGTCTCGCTGCAGGGAAGGTTCGAACTCGGCGGCGGAAAAAACAATGAAATCGATGTAGTCCGCGACACGGGCGGCGCGGGCACCGGGCTGGTCATCGGCCGGAAGAATCATTTCCGCCAAAAGATCTACTGCGGCAAATTCTTCTGGGCTGAAGAATTGTGGTGAATAAGTCGCGGCCACTTCCGTTTCAGGGGAACCGTGATTCATCTGCTGAATCGCCACAAAACCGTTACCTTCCGTTGCCTGCGCACTGGCAAACGGTAGCCAGGAGACCAGAAATTCCCGCCCGGCCGCGCTCGCTGCCAGAATTCCCAGGTATTTGAGCGCGCCGCGGCGGGTAACGTCGAATTCATTCACCGGACCGGTTCCTCGGCGTCAGAGTATTACGTTTGCCTTCGTTTGCCTATGATTTGTTACCCAGGATGGAACGCGTTGTCGCGGATCCCCGCGAGAGAGTTGCAGCAGATTGAGCGATCAAGAAGCCGGAGTTCCCCGACCAGGCCCGTCACTGTCAGTTGGGGTATGACCGGTAATCAGCCGCGCGCCCCGGCTGAATGTGAGATATTCAAAGCCCCATTTGATAAAAACCAGCACGCGACTTTGAAACTCCACAATGTACATCAAGTGGATGAAAAGCCAGATGAGCCAGGCGGGCAGGCCGGAAACGTGAATTCCGAAAATGCTGGCGACCGCTGAGGCTCTCCCGATAACGGCAATATCTCCTTTGTCAAAATAATGAAACGGGGGAAGCTTCTGCTTCCCTGCTAAACGCGCCCGAATCGCCCGGGCGGCGTAGGCACCGCCCTGAATCGCAACTTGTGCGACGCCAGGAAGGGGCTTCCCTTCCTTATTGAGCGATAGTCCAAGATCGCCAGCCACAAAAATATCAGGATGGTTTGGGATCGTAAGATCAGCATTGAGCTTGATGCGGCCGCCGCGATCCGTTTCCGCCTTGGTGCGTTCTGCCAATTTTCTGCCAAACGAATTGGACGTCACCCCACCTGCCCAAACGACGGTGCGCGCCGCGAGCTTTTCAAGGGAGTCTCCGTGTTTGAAGATGACGCCGTCGCCGTCAATGCTCGTCACCATGACATTCCTCAGAACTTCCACGCCCAGTTTCTCAACCAGCTTTTGGCCCTTGGCGGAAAGATCTTCCGGATACGCCGGTAAAACACGGGGTCCACCCTCCATCAGCAGAATTCTGGCGCTGCGAGGATTGATCCTGCGGAAGTCATGGCGCAGAGTCTCATTGGCAATTTCTGCCAATGCGCCGGCCGTCTCCATTCCCGTAGCGCCTGCTCCGACGATGACAAAGGTCAGCCAGGCGCGCGCCTCATCCTCGTTCACAGCGCGTTCGGCCCGCTCAAATGCATAGAAAATCTTGTGCCGGATGGCCGTCGCTTCCTCCACGGTTTTCAGGCTCGGCGCCCACTCCCGCCAAGAGTCGTTCCCGTAATAAGACGTCTCGGACCCGGTGGCCACGATCAGCGAATCGTAGTCAAATGCCCCGCCATCGCGTAGAATCACCTTCTTCAGAGCGGGATCGACGTCGGCAGCCTCGCCCAGAAGCACTTGCACGTTCTTTTGGTGCCCCAGCACGCCGCGCAGTGGAGCAGCAATATCTCCGGGCGACAACGAACCGGTGGCGACCTGATACATTAAGGGTTGAAAGAGATGGAAATTTCTACGGTCAATCAGCGTGATGGCAACGGGCGCGCGCTTGAGCTTCATCGCGGCGTTCAATCCTGCAAATCCGCCGCCCAGAATAACTACCCGATGCGGGTTTGGCATGTTTTAGGTACCTTCTCCAAGCCTCGAAACATCTTAGCATCGATGACTTCAGCTGTAGTTTCGATGCGTTGCCAGGCGGCCCTGATACTATTCATTTCTCTGCTGCTGGTGTCACTCCCGGCTGCGAGCCATCGTTCGGCGGAACGGCGAGAATCGCGCCATCCTGCAGCAGTTGAAAGCACCCGGCCGCCATCTCCCGCTATCGTCATCGGTTTCCTGGGCGGCATGGTACGCCACGACGATGCCGTGCATACCGAAGTGCAAATCGCCGCAGACCTTCGCAAGAAATATTCTGAAGGCGTTTATGTGGCGACCTTCGAGAATCGGCGCCGCGACGCGGCACGCAACGCCATACTTGCGACGCTCGATACCGATCACGACGGAAAACTCTCGGAAAATGAAAAACGAAATGCGCGCATCGTGTTGTACGGCCACAGCTGGGGAGCTTCCGCAGTTGTTTCCCTGGCCCGTGACTTAAGAAAAGATGGTGTGCCGGTTTTGCTGACCGTGCAGGTCGACAGCGTGGCGAAGGCTGGCCAGAACGACTCAGAAATTCCCGAAAATGTGGCCCAGGCGGTTAATTTTTATCAACCGGATGGCTGGCTGCACGGCCAACCACAAATTCATGCAAGCGATCCTTCGCGAACCAAAATACTTGGCAATTTCCGCTCTCAATACAAAGATGTCCCGTACACGTGTGTCGGCTATCCCTGGTTTGGGAGGATTTTTTCCCAGGACCACATCAAGATTGAGTGCGACATGACGCTCTGGAACAAGATCGAAAGTCTGATTCGCGATCAACTTCCCGCCGCGCAACAAGCCAAGCAATGACGCAAACCTCGATTTCCGCAAGCGATCACAGCGTTCTCGAACGCGACGCGCTGCGACTGCTTTGTTCAGTGGTGATCAAACCGGCTACCAGAGTGGAATTCTGCAACTCGCTCAGCCCGGTGGTATTTCTTGATCCCCTGCGCAGGGTGGTTTTTGAGGAAATTCACGCGCTGGGGCCGATCGCCTCGAAGCGTTTGCGCGAGCTACTTCCCGCGCGTGTGACCAATCGCGGCTTCCCCGATTTCGAGATCGAAGAATTGCTCCAACCGAAGGAAGTGAATGAAGACGAACTGGAGCGGCTATTTGCCAGCGTTCTACGTTTGCTGGAAATCGTAGCGGAAGAGTAAGTTCCGTTTACGCGCGCCGCCGCTGCACTCGTCGTCGTTTTGCAGCCCAATCCATGAAGCTCTCCATCCGGGTGCGGTACTTCCACACCAGCTGAAAGAACTTCCTGGCGTTCATATGCGCGGCTTCTGCTCCCAGAAACGTTTCAAGCCGCCAACGCAAATAGGGGCTGTCCCAAGGGTTCAAGCGATAGCCACGTGCTGCGTTCCAATAATAGTGAAAAGTCTTAAACATAGCCGTTCTCTAAAAGGGCCCGTTATGTATTGCCGTATTAATGACTGAGAGGCGCTGAGAGGTGCTCGTGGACCAGGGTCCAGCGCGGTCCGCGTTTCTCCCAGATACCGGTGTAGCGAATATCCATTTCTGTAGCTTTACCGTCCTTTGTTCTTACCAGCAAATGGATCGGCACGGTGGTCCAGGCAATGGTCCCCCGGCGCCTGACTTTCAGATCCTTGCCGGCGGTTAACTTGATTTCCTCGGAAGAGTTCAGGAACTCTTTTTGCACGCCGGCCCGGTAGTCCTTCCAGCTGTGATAGGAAAATGGAGCGAGGTCGTAGAATACCAGCCCGTCTTCCTGGGCATAGAACTTGGCTGGAGCGTCCACGTTCCCGGAACTCCAGGCCGCGCAATAGTCATCCGTCAGCTTGCGGAATGTGGCGTCATCGGTCGCCTTTTGCTGCGCGCGAGCACCTACAAAGGTGACCAACCCGCCGAACAGCGCCAGCGCGACGTACAACAACCAGCGCCAGCGTTCTTGGCGGTGATTGCTTTTAAGCGATGGCAGAGCCGTCATCTGTGCCCTCCGGCCAGTTTTGCAAAAGTAGGATGCAGGGATGCCCTACGCGTGCCGCATAACCTAGTGCTAATCCTCGTATTTTGCAAGCAAAAGTGGAAGGCTCGCGTTTATTTATCCCTCCGGCTGGAATGCCACGGTCGGCATTCCCCCTCTGCCAGCCCGCATTCGCCGGTAAACCTGCCGTATTGGCCGAATGCCCCGTGCCGGCCCGCTAGATCTTCCCTAAGCTGGGTTCACGACAGGCAAGTCACACAAACGGTCGCCTTGCCGGGAGGATCAAATGGGAATGCGCCAACCATTTTCTACAAAGCTCAAGACGATTGCTGGGTGGGTTCTGTTCCTGGTCGGGGCGGTGCTGTTAAATGGCCGCGTGGATGGACTTTGGGGCCATGTACAAACCCTTACGGAACGCTTTGGCGCCGGAGTTATCGGCTTTGTGCCCGCTTTCGGGCTGGCCTCGCTCCAGGTCACTCATACATTTTTCTATGAGCGCGGAGTGTTCCTGTCGGCTTTAGCACAGATATTGGTATCATGCTGGCCGTTGGTGCTGGTGCTCTTTGGTGCGGTTTTGATCTATTCAACACCCGCCGGCTTGAAGAAATCCACGGGAAAGGCACACTTGTCCAATCGAGGAAACCGCTAATGGCCTGCACGCAAAATAGAGACTACCGGGGCGGCCTTATCGGCGGTCTGGTCATTGTGATCTTTGGCTTTGCCCTGCTGCTCGACCATATGGGCGTTTTGAACATCAACCACTTCTACCGCTTCTGGCCCTGCATCCTAATCGTCGTTGGAATTGCCAATCTTACCCATCGTTCTGGCTGGGTTAAAGGAGCTCTGCTGATCCTTTTCGGAGTCGTTCTCCAGTTGGATCAGCTGAACATCGTCCACTTCCGGTGGTCCGAGTTGTGGCCGCTGCTGGTCATCGGTGCGGGCCTTTCCATCATCTGGCGCACCATGCAGGGGTCGAAGATTCCGGTAGCTGCCGGCGATACCCGGGACACCCTGAACGAACTAGCCGTCTTCGGCGGTATTGAGCGCCGCATCACGTCCCGGACTGTTAAGGGTGGCCGGGCGCACGCCACATTCGGTGGCATTGAACTCGACATGCGCGATGCGGAAATGGAAGGCGACGAAGTGGTACTCGATATCAACGCGATCTTCGGCGGCGTGGAAATCACCGTTCCGCCGCACTGGAATGTCGCCTCCCATGGCCAGGGTATCTTCGGGGGCTACGTCGATAGTACGCGCCCACGCCAGCCGGAATCGGTCTCAGGCGCCCTTCCTAAGACACTTCTCGTCCAGGGTGTCGCCATCTTCGGCGGCGTAGAGATCAAGAACTAATTCGCGGCCATGAAATTCAACCGCTCACTCAAAAAGCAACGAGACATCTACAAAATCATTTCCATCCCCCTCTATTTTGTACTGGTGGTCACGCTGCACGCCGCCGGAATGAGCTGGCTGGACTCTGCTGTCCTGGGTATTGCTCTCGGAACTTTTGCGCAGTTCATTACAGAACCGTCCCGCTATACGGTCCGTATCACCCCCATTGGCACGACCCCCGTCTGGCGGCTGTTTGTCATCCATCTCACCACCTCACAAGTCCTGAGCGCGCTCTGGCTGGTCACTGCCATCCTCTTGTCGTACGCGCTGGCATACGTTCCGTCCCTGCGTGGCATCGATATTAGATTTGTTCCCCGCGAGCCGCTCATTTACGCTGCTGGCAGCGTGCTGTATCTCCTCTCCATCGCATATCACTACGCGTCGACAGCCATTGACGCGTCGCGCGAAGCCGAAACCCGGGCCATGACGGTCAGCATCCAGGCCCGCGAAGCGGAACTAAAAGCTCTCAAATCCCAGATTAACCCTCACTTTCTTTTCAATAGCCTCAACTCCATCAGCGCCCTCACCGGTATCGATCCCATGAGAGCCCGCGACATGTGCGTACTGCTCGGAGACTTTCTGCGAATGACACTTGGTCTTGGTGAGAAAACGGCGATTCGATTTTCCGAAGAACTGGATCTTCTGGAAAAATATCTCGCAATCGAAAAAGTCCGTTTCGGCGACCGCCTCAGAATGCATCAGGACATTCAACCGGAGGCACGCAATTGTCTTCTGCCTCCGCTCCTGCTGCAGCCTCTTCTCGAGAACTCCATCAAGCACGGAATCGCCAGCCTCGTTGCGGGCGGCGAAGTTCGCATTCTGGCTCACCGCGACGCCGAGCGGCTCGACATAACCGTAGAAAACTCCTGGGATCCTGACGCTCCCCCCTCCCGCAAAGGGGGACTTGGGCTGCGCAACGTCCAGCAGCGTCTCGAGGCTCGCTACGGGAAGTCCGCCAGCTTTCGCGTGAGCGATGAGGGTGATCTGTTTCAGGCCCACCTGTCCATTCCGGCGGAAAGCGAGGACCAGCCATGAGCAACGCAACGCCCAAGATCTGGAAAGCGCTGATTGTCGACGACGAAGAACTCGCGCGCCATCTGATCCGCGAAATGCTGGCGACGCACCCCGAAATTGAAATTGCCGCGGAATGTGCAAACGGCATCGAAGCCGTCAAATGCGTCGCCGAGCACAAACCCGATCTGATTTTTCTCGACGTGCAGATGCCCAAGCTCACCGGGTTCGACGTCCTCGAACTGATCGGTACCGCCGTCCCGGTGATTTTCGTCACCGCCTTCGACCAATTCGCCATGCGAGCCTTTGAAGTCCACGCGGTCGACTACCTTCTGAAACCGGTTGGCCGTGACCGTTTTGAAGCCGCTCTCACACGAGCCAAAAGCCGTGTGCGCGAAGCGATGCCGCGCGCCGAAGAGCTTTCACAGGCAGCCCGCAAACCACAGCAATATCAGGAACGCATCGTCGTCAAGGACGGCACAAAAGTGATCTTGATTCCGGTCAATAGGCTCGACTACGCGGAAGCGCAGGACGACTACGTCTCGCTGGCTTCGCAAGGAAAGAAACATCTGAAGCAACAAACCATCGCGGGGCTTGAAGCGGGGCTAGATCCTGCCTGTTTCGTACGCATCCACCGCTCCTACATCGTCAATCTTGAACGCGTCGCTCGCATTGAGCCTTACGGCAAAGACAGCAAACTGGCCATTCTCGCCGACAATACGCGCCTGCCGGTCAGCAAAACCGGCTACGCCCGCCTCAAAGCCCTGCTCGATGAAAGGCAATAACCTCCGTCACGAGGTGGTCAATCGCCGCACCCAAATGCGGCTTGTTGCCGGCTTTCCCAAGTGCATGGTCTTGCCGTCGCAGCGCAAGGTCATCGTTTCGTCATACTCGCGATTGACGACTTCCAGCCTGGTTGAAGGGCGGAGCCGCAATCCTTCAAGAAACTCCAGAAATTGGGCGTCCTTTTCATAAACGCAGAGAATCTCCCCGCGCTCCTTGGCGCGCAGATCCGCAAGCAGCACAGCCCCTTGGCGGCGCAGCTTGGCAATTCCCCCGCGCATCGGCACACCGTGCGGGCAATTCTCCTTGTCGCCGAATCGCTTCAGTAGGAGTGCTTCGACTTCCGGTGAAATGGCATGCTCCAGCCGCTCCGCCTCATCATGCGCTTTGGCCCAGGACAAACCGATCACTTCGGTCAACAATCGCTCGGCAAGCTGATGGCGGAGCGCCAGCCTTTCGGCAATGGTCCTGCCCTTCTGCGTCAAGTCAATTCCTCCGTTGCGCGCCACGCGTACCAGTCCATCGCGCGTCATGCGTTTCAGCGCGGCCGTCACCGCTGGAGGCGTCACATTCAACTCTTCGGCCAAACGCGCACTGATGGGCGTCAGGTCTTCTTCGAGCATCTCCCAGACCGCCTTCAGATAATCTTCTTGTGACACGCTGGTGGTTTCGCGCCTCAATTCTTCTCCTTGTTCACCAATCCGTTTCGCAGCCGTCCTACGAGCTCTCCCACACGAGTTTCAATCTCCTCGAAAACCCTTTGGTACGCTGCCAAATCCCCATGATAGGGATCCTCCACCGCCCAATCTTCCACCTTGTCGTAATTGGCAAACGCATCCTCTCGCGAAACGCCGCTCATGTTAATGATCAATTCCGCCGAATCGCAGAGCTCGGGACGGAGGCCTTTGGAGTCCAAGTCCTGCGGCAGGTAACCGTTTTGCGACAAAGTATCAGACGTTTCCGGGGGGACAAATCCCAGTGGCGTTACTCCGGCACTGCTAGGTTCAATCACGTCTACACCGATTTTCTTCGCTATGACTTCCGCCATTTGACTTCTACACGCGTTCCCCAAACACACGAATAGGACTTTCATGGCACCTACATTGTAAAGCAAGGAGAGTTTCGGCGGAAAGAGCTCGAAAACTATGCCCGGGCCGTGCTCCGGGTGCCCGCGGAGTGCTTAGCGGCCATTTTTACAAACAATTCATGAATTGTAGTATCCGCACTGAGCTCGGGATGAAACGTGGCCGCCAGGATTTGCCCTTGGCGAACCAGCGCGGGCTTGCCGGCGTATTCTGCCAGGACTTCCACACCTGCGCCAACCTTTTCAATAATTGGCCCGCGGATGAAAACCATCTCCAGGGGTTCGCTCTTCAATTTGGAAGTTCCAAAAACCACGTCACTCGCAATCTGCCGCCCGTACCCATTGCGCAGGACCGTCATATCCAGGAGTCCGAGGGAACCCTGTTCGGGATGTTCCACCTGATTCGCAAGCAGAATCGCTCCGGCGCAGGTCCCGAAAATCGCGCCTCCGGAGTTGGCAAATCCGTGAATTTCCGTAAAGAGTCCTTCTTCTTGCAGGAACTGCAGCTGCGTCGTGCTTTCGCCGCCGGGCAGAATCAGTCCGTCGCAGCCTGCAAGATCGCCGGGCGTGCGCACCTCAACGGAGGCGATGCCCAACTCCGCCAGCATCGCCGCATGCGCCGCAAAATCGCCCTGCACCGCCAAAATCCCGATCTTCACTGCGCTCTCCACGACACAACGGCCGGCTACCAACCGCGCGTCGACAGCATATCTTTCTCATCCATCTGCCGGATGTCGAGACCTTTCATGGCCTCGCCCAGCTCCTCGTGCGCTTCGAGAACAATCTTGGCATCGGCAAAATGGGTGGTGGCCTTGACCACCGCCTTGGCGCGCGCTTCCGGATCGCTCGACTTGAAGATGCCCGATCCGACAAACACCGCCTCCGCGCCC
>Ga0193726_1001148_pt1 | contig 22161 bp, 26 predicted proteins | sample H2c1metaG_FD_144928 | JGI IMG/M metagenome (GOLD analysis project Ga0193726, IMG submission 144928) | Soil microbial communities from a riparian zone of the East river system, Colorado, United States - H2c1 | ecosystem: Environmental > Terrestrial > Soil > Riparian zone | place: USA: East River...
TGCCGTCGGCTTTGACGTAGTGGGCGTACCACGACAAGTAACGTTCCAGGCGGTCCTTAATATGGGAAGGGCCTGAGAACTCGTGGTATTCGCCGGGATAAACCACGAGTTCGGTGGCGCGACCCAGGCTTTTGAGCGCTTGATACATCTGCTCGCCGCCGATGACTGGGACATTCCAGTCGCTATCGCCTCCCATGAATAGGGTCGGCGTTGTGATATTGGCGACGCGGTAAAACGGAGAGACTTTGTCCCAGGCGTCCCGGTGTTCCCAAGGGTGGCCAAGTTCTGCAAGGTAATCGCGCTGGTACATGTCATGGCCGTATGTCGTTGTGACGTTGGCAACGCCGGCACCGGAAATAGCGGCCTTGAAACGGGTGGTCTGGGCAATGATGAAGTCGGTCGACATGCCGCCATAGGACCAGCCGCCCACGCCTAATCTGTCCGGGTCCGCGATCCCCGCAGCGACGGCGTAGTCGACCATGGCCATGTCATCCTGAAAGTCCTTGTTGCCCCAATCGGCAAAGATCACTTTGCAAAAATCCTGTCCATAGCCCGAGGAACCTCTAGGGTTGGGGAGGAGAACGGCATAACCCTGGGCGGTAAAGAGCTGAACAAGATGACTGAACTCGGCATAGTAGGCCCAGACGGGGCCTCCGTGCGGTCGCAGGATGGTTGGGACTTTTCGTCCTGGCGTGTAGTCCAGAGGTTTGTAAAGGTAGCCGGCGATCGTTGTTCCGTCCTTGCTTTTGAACTTTACATATTCACCGTGAGAGAGCTTGAGTTGCGAGATGAGCGGGTCGTTCACATGGGTGATTTGGGTGAGTTTACCGCCAGCAACGGTATACAGCTCATCGGGGCGATCCAGGGTAGCCACCTGAGCAACGATGGCGCCTGACCTGGAAAGAGCGTAGTTGTTCACCATCAAGCGGCCGCCAACGGGGCGAGCGACGGCGCCACCCCCCACGGAAATCTGACAAACGTTCTGTGTACCATCGTCGTCCGCAATGAAAAAGATGGACTTACCATCCGGAGCAAAGCGGGGTTCGGTAGACATGCGGTCAAATGCAACGGTCAGAACCTTTGCTTCGCCGCCGGTGGCCGAAGAGACGGCAATGTGTTTGGTGGCATATTGGAAGAGCTTGGGATCGAGCTGAGTCACGTAAGTGATCCACCGGCCGTCGGGCGACCACGAGGGTGAATGTTCTTCGCCGGGACTAGCGGTAATTTGCGTTAGGCGTGCGCCCTTGTCGGTGTTGTCTGCAGAAACGACCCAAATATTTTCATCATAGGTGGCGTCCGGGTCGGGCTGCGAACGGTTGCTGGCAAATGCGAGGAGCTTTCCATCCGGCGACCATGCTGGTTCGGAGTCGTCAAAGTCACCCGAGGTGACCTGAGTAAGCGCCTTGGTCGCTAGGTCGAATGTATAGAGATGAGTGCGGTGGCGGTCGAGGTAGCCGATTTCATCTTCTTTGAACTGCAAACGGTCAATTACCCAAGGCTTCTGTTTCTTCTTATCTTTGCCATCGCCGTCCTTGTCCTTTTCTTTATCCTTGGCGGCGTCAAGTTCTTCCTGAGTGGCGTCGCGGAGAACGAGCACTATTCGTTTGCTGTCCGGTGACCAGGAGAAATTGTCCACTTCCTGTGGAGTGTCTGTCAGCCGCTGAGGCTCGCCGCCTAGTCGATTCATGAGCCAAACTTGGGTCTTGCCTTCATTGCGAGCAGAGAGGAAGGCAATGTATTTTCCGTCCGGACTCCAGCGGGCGTGAGAAGAAGAAACGCCTTCAGCGGTAAAGGCGATTGCCTCTCCGCCAGCGAAAGGCACGACCCACACACGATTCTCGTTCTTGTCGTCTTTTAGCATGGCCGACTTCACGGAATAGGAAACCCATTGACCGTCGGGGCTGATTTGCGGGTCCTGAACCTCGCGCACCTGAAAGTAATCGTCGACCGTGATGGCTCTGGTCCCGGAAGAAGAAGTCTGCGCAAATGCAGGAGAAGCGAGCGCCAGAACGGCGGCGAGCCGGGCCAGGCGAGAGACGAGTTTCATTCGAATAACTCCTGAAAGGAAATTAAAGCAACAGCAAAAGGCGGAGTCTATCACACAGAGCAAACGAGGCGGCGCAAAAGCAGAGACGACGAGGGCGCGAAAGCATTTCGCAGAGCCCGCAGGGCGTTGAAGTCGGATGAAAAAATATTCGCCTCCATGCATTTTTTTGTTGCACCCAGAAATGAGTCTTGTATTCTTCAAAAGCGAACTCGCTTCACCGCCGTGACGAGAGTGAGAATCGCTTGAGGAGGACGAGAGTAAAAATTGAGCACGTTATCGCTTCCCGCCCGCTTGCCTTCCGACGTAATCTCCAATGCAAAGACCAAAGCTGCAAAGCTGACGTTGTGGCCGCTTGTTGCCGCGACATTTTTTATGGTGTCTGGTGGCACCTACGGCACTGAAGCCATTGTGAGTGGAGCTGGTTACGGGCACGGAATTTTGATCCTCCTGTTCTTGCCAGTGCTGTGGTGTCTGCCAACCGCGTTCATGATCGGTGAACTCTCCAGTGCGCTTCCGGAAGAGGGCGGCTACTACGCGTGGGTGCGACGCGGGCTCGGTAATTTCTGGGGATTTCAGGAAGCATGGTTGTCGCTGACAGCCAGTATTTTTGACATGGCCATTTATCCGACTTTATTTGTTTTCTATTTAAAGCAGATGTCGCCGTGGTTTGGAATCGGACACAACGGTGTGTATGCAGGCCTGTTTGTGGTCGCGACGTGCGCGGCACTGAACCTTGCAGGGATCCGTGTAGTGGGAATTACTTCATTGTGGCTGTTCTTCCTGCTGTCAGCACCTTTCGCATTCATTGTGGTTCTTGCGCCATTCAAGTTGGGAGCCATGGCCGAGCCCCATGCTGCTGGCGCTGGCACCGGTCTCGGGCTTCTGGGCGGTGTACTTGTGGCCATGTGGAATTACATGGGATGGGATAATGCGTCTACCATTGCGCAAGAAGTGGAGAAACCACAACGGACTTATCCGAAGGCCATGATTGCGGCCGTCGTACTGGTTTCCCTCACCTATATCGTTCCCTTCGCTGCCGTCTATTTTACGGGAACGCCCGCTTCCTCGTTTGCCGAGGATGGTTCCTGGGCCACGATTGCGGGATCGCTCGGCGGAAAAATCTTCGGATTCGAATGGCTGCGATTTGCCATCGTGCTGGGCGGCATGATGAGTGCTTTTGGCATGTTCAATGCGCTGGTGATGAGCTACTCCCGATTGCCGTTGGCGATGGCGCGCGATGGGATGCTGCCCAAGTTTTTCGCAAAAACCAGCAAGCGAACGGACGCGCCGTGGGTGGCAATTCTCGTGTGCGCCAGCTTGTGGGCGATTTGCCTGGCACTGGACTTCAAGAAGCTCGTGACGCTCGACATCATGCTCTACGGCGCGGCCCTGATGCTGGAGTTTGTCACGCTGGTCGTATTGCGCGTCCGCGAGCCGGAACTGAAGCGGGAATTCCGCGTACCCGGCGGGCTGGCTGGTGCGATTACCTGCGGAATCTTCCCCCTTTTGTTGCTCAGTTTGGCTTTGGTGGAAAGCGGGAGTGAGTCGGTGCTCGGCATGAATGGACTGGTATTTGGCGGGCTCATTATCCTTACTGGATTTCTCACGTATACGGTTACAGCGTGGCTGCGCACCAGGGACTCCAAGAGCGCTGTCGCGCCGGGCGCAGAAACGGCTTAGAGAATAATCTGCAATCCGAACTTCCGCCGCCCGGGTACGTTGACCGGGCGGTTTTTCTTGCTTTCTGGTGTGACGGGAAACCGCGCGACATCCTGGCCGGGCCGGTGTTCTACAGAGGGAGCCCAGAACTGTAGAAACATCTGAAAGGGAGGACGTTTTATGAATACGACGAAGGTTGCTAGAAGTGCGGTATTGGCTGCGAGCTTGCTGGCGATGCTCGCGATCGCGCCAGCGGGCCGCACACAATCGAGCGGTACCGACAAGGGGCAGGATCCAGCGCAAAGCCAGGCGGCGCCGGCGCCAGCTGAAGACAAGCAAATGCGAGGTTTCGCCGGTCTGAACCTAACCGACGAACAGAAAGCTCAGATCAAGCAGATTCGCACGGACAGCAAATCGCAAGTGGACGCCGTGAACGCTGACTCTTCATTGGCAGCAGACGCCAAACAAGCGAAAATACGGGAGATCCGCAAAGGGACGCACCAGCAAATGTCCAAAGTGCTGACTCCCGATCAGAGAAAGCAAATGAAGCAGAACATGCGGGAGCGGCGGTCGGAACATCAGCAACAGGCACAGCCACAATCGCAACCACCGGCGGCGCCGCAGCAATAGGTTTGCCGTCAAAACAACATGAAGAGAAACGCGCAGGGACGGTCGGGTGGCCGTCCCTTTTTCGTTCCCCAGGCGCGCGAGCGGCACAGTTTGCGGCGCAGATTTGATATGCTGCTTTGCGTGAGAAATATAGTTTTCCAACGGGTGTACCCGAAGACTCGAATTGTTGCGGCTTTTCTTGTCGTGTTCTGGGCTTGGGGATGGGCGGCGATGGCCTTTAGCAACGCAAGCCAAGTTCCCAGCCCGTCGCCGCAAAGTGCCGGCGCCAGACCATCCAGTCCAGCGAATCCGCCAACGACCCAGCCCGCTCCGGCAGGGCCGGCGCCACAGCAACTACGGCCGGAGCTGAGCATTGTGGTGCTAGATCCGGCCCATGGCGGAACTGATTCGGGCGCGCGCGGTACCGGCGGAATTCGCGAGAGTGAAGTGGTGCTTGAATTTGCAACGCAAGTTCGACGGGCACTCGAATTGCAGGGATTCCAGGTCGTGCAAACACGGCAGGACAATGAAAACCCCTCGTTCGACGATCGTTCAGCCAAAGCCAATGCGCAGCGCGGAGCAATCTTCATCAGTCTTCATGTTTCCTCGACTGGATCTCCCGGAACGGTGCGGGTGTATGTCAATTCCGAGTTGCCCACGCTGGCCAATGCAAGCGGGTTGATCCCTTGGGAGCGAGCGCAGGCCCCTTTCCTTGGTTTAAGCCGAAAACTTGGGGATCAAGTGCAAACCCTACTAGCGCAGAGCTTCAAGGGATCGCCAGGTACGGCACAAGCAGCATCGATACGCCAGTTGCGCACCACTGCCGCTCCCGCGATTGCAGTTGAGATTTCCAGCGTGTCTGTCGACAATCGCGCGAACCTCGACCGTATGGCGGCAGGAGTTGCCGAAGCGATTGCGCGCGGGGCTACGGCGTTTAAACCATCCTATGTTGTAGCGGTCACAGGAGCAGGTGCGGCCCAGTGAATCCTCGGTGGAAGGTTTGGTTGATTGGAGGGTTGGCGGTGGCGGTGGTCGTGGCGGCAATCTATTTCCCTGTCCTGCGGCGCAGACTGCAGAAAGCATCCAATGCCCAGCAGCAGAGTGAGGAGCAAGCGCGAAGAGAGTTGACGCAAGCCCTGGCGATGAGTCCGAGCGAGCCACGCGTGCGCGCTAAGTTGTTTTGGGCATCCGATGCCGACGATGGCACACTCCTGCCGGTTACGGCCGAATTGCCGCTTTCGAGCGACCCCGTTTTGCGGTCAAAGCAAGTGCTGAACACCTTGCTGGCAGGACCGGTAGATCCGGAATTGCGGACCCTACCTCCTGACGCGGTTCTTTTGGCGTTTTATCTGTTGCCAGATGGAACAGGAATCGCTGATTTTTCAGAGGCACTAGCTACCTCGATTCCTTCCGGAATTCAAAGCGAGCAAATGGCAGTGGACTCCATCGTGAAGACGCTTGAAGCCAACGTGCCGCAAGTGGGGCGGCTGAAAATCCTGATTCACGGGCAAGAAGTGGAGACCCTGGCTGGACACCTGGATCTCACCGGAACATTCACCGTGAATACAAAACCTGTGCCCGCGCAGCCGAAACCCGCGCCAGCAGTAGTGGCGGCGCCTGCGCAGGCGCCGCCAGACGGCAAAAAACTGGTTGAAACTCCGGCCAAGTTGACACCCGGAACTACGCCGGGCAAACTGGCGCAGCCCGAGCACAGGCCGTGACTACGACGGCGGAAGTGTGAAATGGCAATTGGAGGAAGCGTGAGAGCTGATGGCCGTGGCGCGGATCAGATGCGACCGTTGAAAATTACGCCTGATTTTATTGCAACCGCAGAAGGCAGTGTGTTGATTGAACTGGGCGGCACTCGCGTCATCTGTACTGCAACTGTAGACGACGGCGTGCCGGGATTTTTGAAAGGCAGCGGCAAAGGATGGGTCACGAGCGAGTACGGGATGCTGCCGCGCGCGACCGAAGAACGAACTGCGCGCGAAGCGGTTCGCGGCAAACAGTCTGGACGGACGCAGGAAATTCAGCGGCTCATCGGGCGATCGCTGCGGGCGGTGACCGACCAGGAAGCTCTCGGCGAACGCACGGTTTGGGTTGATTGCGACGTGATACAGGCGGATGGAGGCACACGGACCGCTTCGATCACGGGAGCTTTTGTGGCCCTGGCACTGGCGTTTGAGCGGATGGTGGCCGCGGGAATACTGAAGAGTTCCCCGCTGATCGATACGGTCGGAGCAACCAGTGTTGGAATCGTGGATGACCGGGCGTTGCTCGATTTGGCATATGAAGAAGATTCTCGCGCCGAAGTGGACATGAATGTGGTGATGACTGGTGGCGGTCACTTTGTTGAAATTCAGGCCTCCGCAGAAGGTCGACCGTTTACCGGTAGCGAAATGCAGGATCTGCTGGCACTAGCGGCAGCTGGTATCCGTCGCCTGACCGAAGAGCAGCGCAGTCTGTTGCCGCTGAAATTCAGTGGGCGCTCCCGTTAAACTTTTCCTGGCATCCTCGAACCCGGGGAAGCTGGGGGAATTTCGCACTCTCGCCGAGGAAGGCGAACGCTCCGGACAACTGACGGTTGCAACGTTACCGGCCTTCGGTTCGGTCCCGGAATTTGTGGAGAACTTTCCCACCTTCGCAGAGAATGCCGCGGGCAAAGCTCTCTATTATTCACAACTGCAAGACGGACTGATTTTCGCCGACGATTCCGGCCTCGTCGTTCCCGCGCTGGGCGGGGCACCTGGAGTGCTGTCCGCGCGCTATGCCGGAGCAAATTCCACAAACGCCGAGCGCATTGCCAAATTGCTCAAGGCGATGGAGAGCAAATCAGGCGCCGAGCGATCGGCTCATTTTGTCTGTGTAATTGCGGTTGCCAAGCAAGGTCGCCCGCTGGCCGTTGTGAGTGAGCGTGTGGATGGCCAGTTACTGGGTGCGCCGCGAGGCACCGGCGGCTTTGGCTATGATCCTGTCTTCTACTTCCCGGCCTACGGCAAGACCTTTGCGGAACTTTCCGCAGCAGAGAAAAACAGATTCAGCCACCGCGGGAAAGCGTTTCGCCGATTACTTGACTGCATTTCCTCCATGCTATAGTTCGGAGTGTTATGGCCCGCAAAGAGAAAAAACCCGGTAAGACAAATTCGCTTCCCGCCAAAATAAAATTCAAAAAGCAATTCACAAAAGCAAGAATTGGGGCTAAATCGCGCGCCGCAGCCATTGCCCCGGCGCGAGTAGCTGCCATATTAAAAGGCCTGGATGAGGCTTATCCGGAGGCGACATGCGAATTGAGGCACGAAAACCCATTTCAACTGCTGATTTCCACCATACTCTCCGCGCAATGCACAGATGTGCGCGTCAACCAGGTAGCCCAGACCCTCTACAAAAAATACCCGACAGTTGAAGCCTTCGCGCATGCGGCGCCCAGCGAGCTGGAGCAGGATATTCGCCCCACGGGATTTTTTCGTAACAAGGCCAAGTCCGTAATGGGCGCAAGCAGGGAGATTCTCGACAAGTTTGGCGGAAAAGTTCCACAAACAATGGAAGAGATTCTAACCCTGCCCGGAGTCGCGCGCAAAACGGGCAACGTCGTTTTGGGAACTGCGTATGGAATCGCCAGCGGTGTGGTTGTCGATACGCATGTCATGAGGCTATCCCGGCGTCTCGATTTGACACGCAATGAGGAACCAAAAACGATCGAACAGGATTTGATGCGAATTATTCCGAAGGAAAAGTGGATCCAGTTTTCCCACCAACTCATCTGGCACGGCCGGCGCATTTGCATTGCGCGCAAACCAAAGTGCATTGAATGCAACCTGGAAGCAATCTGCTATTCCAAGGATAAGACCGTCTAGCTCTCAGCACCAGCCAGCATGAAAATTCCTGTGAGCTAGCTGCCCGGCGGAGAATCCGGAATCGAAGGGTGCACCGCTGGGGGAGCGTCTCCGGGCGCGGGATTGGCCCGGTTTCTGTCCGCCGCTGGTTTCCTGACGACCACCCACAAGGCACCGCGCTTTTCTAAATCGTAGGATATTTTCATGCTGGCTTCCGAGGAAGGATTGCCTTTCAAATGGAATTCCACCTGGGCCCGCGCTTTTTCGCCGTTGATGGCCACATTGGAAATATTCATATCCATCGCGTCCAGATTCAGATCGCTGACCGTTGAAAGGTGTTTAACGATAGCGGCCCGGATAGCGTCGTTCTGATTGGTTTGCTTCCTACAGCTGGCCACCTGCACAGAGAGAAATCCAATCAGCACGACGAACGACAAAAACCTCATTGTTGACCTTTTCAGAGACCAGGAGAAGTTCGACGGAACGCAAAAATCGTCTGCCGACGGCTGGATTTTACACCACAAATTGACACGCGAGGGAGTATGGGCAAAAAAATACGCCGTGCGAGAAATCTGCCGCACGGCGTGTGATCGCTATTGTTTGCCGGCGGTATGGCTCTTTTTTCTTTCCGTTTCAGTTGCTCCGGCAGTATCACGACTGTCATCAGCAAAAAAAGTTGCAGTGTACTCGTCGACCTGTTTTTGCGCTTCTTCTTTGGCGATTCCGTAGCGCTCCTGGATTTTGCCTACCAACTGATCTTTCTTGCCTTTGATAACGTCAAGATCGCTGTCTGTAAGCTTTCCCCATTTTTCTTTCATTTTGCCGGAATACTGCTTCCACTTTCCTTCCACTTGATCCCAATTCATTTTGCTATCTCCCCTATTCTGGATTGGCGGCACGCAAGCAGCTGAGGTCGCAACCGGGTGACCGTGACGCTTTGCTTCAGGTTAAGTACAACATTCAGGACTGAGCCACAGAATAGGGTAGACGCTTGAAACCCATAGGGAGATTGGTGTAGCGCGCGCCGAAGGCCAGCGCTCTAGCCCTTCTCGGTTGCGCTACATCGCGTGTCCGGCCCCAGATTTAGGCCTGAATAATGTCATTGCGAACGGCGTAGCGAACCAGTTCGCTGACAGAATGACACTCCAGACGCCTCATGATATTCGCGCGGTGGGTTTCCGCCGTTTTCACGCTCAGTCCCAGCACGACCGCAACTTCCTTGCTACTTTTTCCCTCCGCAAGAAGCTGGACGATCTCGCGCTGGCGCGGCGTCAAACGCGTCTGGGGATTTTCACTGGGCGTCGCTCTGGTTTTCTTGTCGAGATAACCTTCCAGAACCATCTGGGCGACTCTGGCAGTGAAGAATGTCTTGTTGCGACGCACTGCCTCGACCGCGGTAACCAGATCGCGACTGGCATCCGATTTCAGAACATACCCGCGCGCCCCGGCGTCCAAGACTTCACGAATGAGTGGGTCGGTGTCATGCATCGTTAGGATAAGCACTTTGGTTTTAGCGTCTTCTTTCAGCATTTGGCGGGTGGCTTCGAGGCCGTTCAGGGAGGGCATGCTGATATCAACTACGATTACGTCCGGTTTCAACTCCTTGGCCTTGGCCACTGTCTCACGGCCGTCTTTTGCTTCTCCCGCTACCTGCCAGCCAGGCTGCTGCTCAAGAATAGACCGCAATCCTTTACGGACAATTTCATGGTCGTCTGCAACCAATAAGCGCAACGTATCCATATCCGACCTCCGCGAACTGGGCAAGCTTGGAACTTGCACAGACGTGCTTGTGTGTCGGTGCAACTAGTTACCCAATACGCCGCGCTACCGGCAATTCCTGTAGGTTTCTCTTTTCAAGGGATTTAGAGGATCGCGAAGTCCTAGTACACCAGCACTTCTTGAGTTTCTGGTCAGAATTTCTTACACGATCTCCCCGCTCATCATGAAGTATTTCCCGGCTTCACTGCCCGCCAGAAAGGAGAGAATTTTGCACCGAACGCGCGGAAATCAGGGCTAAAGGGCCGCGAAATGGGTACACGATGCATTGCCGAAAGGTAGGTGTTCTTCCGTATGGAGAAGGAAACGCGCATCCACTACAAATATGGAGAACGGGATCTCAGCAGAGTCCCGCGAGCAGCACCATTCAACGTTTACAGGAGGTTTGTATGCTGGGTTGGGCAGTAACTTTCTTTATCGTGGCGTTGATCGCAGGAATTTTGGGATTCACAGGGGTAGCAGTCGCAGCAGCAGGAATCGCCAAAATCCTGTTTTTCATTTTCCTCGTTTTGTTTTTGCTGAGCCTGGTTGGACATCTGATCCGCAGGGTATAGACGTATCACGGGCTGGTACACCGCTGACATGGACGTTTTCAGCGGATTCTCTGGACTTGATGGCGGAGGGTTCATGGGCGGTAGGACGATAGCGGGAATTGTGCTGGTTGTGATTGGAGTAGTGGCACTAGCGTACCAAGGCGTCACCTATACGACTCAGAAGAAGGTAATCGACTTGGGACCAATTCAAGCGACGAAAGAAGAGCATCACACAATTCCCCTTCCGCCGATTGTCGGAATCGTTTCTTTGGTGGGCGGCATTGCCTTGCTGGCCACGGGAAAACGCGGCAATTAAGCAGGGAAACTTGTAACGATTTACCCGTGTTGTAAACCTGAATCGGAGGACAGTCACATGAAAAAATGGATTATTGCACTCGCCGGTCTTGTCGCTTTTGTGCCGTATTCATTTGCGCGTCCGGCTGACGACAACGGGAAAGACGAACGGGACAGACTGCAAAACGCCGGCAAAGTGATGCAGGAGATTTTGGATATACCGGATGATATCCCGCAAGACTTGCTGGATAAGGCGAGATGCGTGGTGGTCCTGCCCTCCGTGCTAAAAGCCGCGTTTGTCGTTGGCGGAAGTTACGGGCGAGGAACAATGGTGTGCCGAACTGGAAAGGCCTTCAGCGGACCGTGGGGAGCGCCCGCAATGTATGCGCTGGAGGGGGGAAGCTTTGGATTTCAGATCGGCGGAGAAGCCACCGACTTTGTCATTTTGATAATGAATGGGCGAGGCGTCGACAGTTTGTTGCACAGTAAAGTGAAGTTAGGGGCCGACGCGTCGGTAGCCGCAGGACCGAAGGGTCGCACCGCCACTGCCGATACCGATGCCTATTTGCGTGCTGAAATGCTCAGCTATTCCAGAGCCCGAGGTGTTTTTGCCGGTATTTCTCTGCAAGGCACAACACTGCGGCCGGACGAGGATGCCAACAAACGCCTGTATGGTAAGGATGCAACTGCAGCGACCGTGATCGCAGAATCCAAGTTTCAATCGCCTGCCGAAGGCAGGCCCTTGGTTGCGAAACTGCAAAAGTCGACGCCACAGTTGAAGCCCTAGTTGAGCGGTTTTTTTTTCGGAAAAAGGGCGGGGCCACTTGGCTTCGTCCTTTTTTTATCGACTGTCCTGCGTAAGGAACATTCTGCTGAACCTACATCTTCCAGTGTATTGCTCATTTTAAGCTTGAGAATTACAACTAGTAGTGGAAATCAGACCAAGGCTTGAGGATCACGAGTAGCGGTTGTTCAAAAGTGGCGAGGGAGAGCGGAAATGATGCAGGACTCAAGGGTATTTCCCGATAAGACTCTGATCGAAAAGACGAGAGCTGGAAGCCAGGATGCCTTTGCCGAGCTCGTACGAAGACACCATGCCAAGATTTATGCGGTTTCTCTCCGAATGCTCAAGAACCGCGAAGACGCCGAAGACAACGTGCAGAACGTGCTTTTCAAGGCCTACCACCACATGAATCGATTCGAAGGGCAGTCACAATTCTCCACATGGCTTTTCCGAATTGCCATTAACGAAGCCCTGATGAAGTTGCGGCGACAGAAAAACGAGCGACAATCGAACTTTCTGGATTTAAGCAAGGACGGAGATGGTAATGGCGGGTTTCCGGAGATCGAAGATGCGCGCCAAGACCACGAAGGCGATTACATGCGCCGCGAACTGGCGGGGAAGGCCTTACAAGGGCTCCATCCAGCTCTCAAGACTACTTTCCTGTTGCATAAAGGGGAAGGCTGGACTTGTCGGGAACTGGCAGAAACTCTTGGAGTAACCGTAGAAACTGTGAAATCCCGTGTTTTCAGAGCCCGTGTGAGGTCCCGCCGGCAATTGCAGCTCCTGGGGCGTTCGGCGTCCGTTGCCTTCTAAAGGTAATCTCTAGTCCCTTCGGGTTGCATCAGTCGCCTCGCTCTGTCGTTTTCCATCAAAACTTCTACCTGCCATGGAGTGGCCTACTGGCCGGTGGCGCGAATCCGTCGTGGATTGGTGTGAACCCAGCGAGCAGGCGAGAATTCCAGAGTTAAGGAGATTTTCCTGCTCGATTCAAGTAGACCTAGAATGGCCATGGGCTGGGCGGATTGGCAAGCAAGCTTAGTCTGAAGTGGATGCCTTCTGGTTCTTGACCTGCAGTTCGTTTACAACTTGTAGTACGTTGGGAACCGTCCTTGCCAATTTTTCAACGACATCTCGTGTCGCCTGAGAGCGTACCTCCCCCTTCAAGGTGACCACCCCGTTTTTTACATCGTACTTCACGTCTTTATCCAATTTGCGTTGAATTAAGACTGCGTCCAAGTTCTTTTCTATGCCCTTGTCAAGCGCCGAGTCCACTTTCTTGGCGGTATTCTCGTCGCCTGGGGGTCGCACGGCGATCTGATCAGAAACTACTTGTTCCCCTGCAATCGACTTGGCAATGGCCTCGGCCTGCGCTTTGTCGGCCTCTCCCGGTACATTGCCAGAGAGCGTGACCACCCCTTTGTCAACGTCCTGGCTCACACTGACATCCTGCAGGCCAGCTTGCCGGAGAGAAGCGCGAATGCGATCGGCAACCTCGGGCGACTTCGGGGTGCTTGAGCAGCCGAGCATGCCCGCGAGAAGGAACGTGGCCACAGCAGGAAACAATCGTGAAGTTTTCATGGGTCTCCTTTTATTGAGAAGGTGTGTCTTGGCCTGATTTTTCAAGCGGCTTCAGGGAGACATGAATCGGGCCGCCTAGTCAGTTTTGTCCTGAGCAGGCAAAGGGAACAATCCGGAGCACACCCTAGAAATGAAGGCAGGTTACCGTAAGAAAAGAATTCGGGGATTGCTGGCGTCTGTCAATTCTACGGCGCTCGCCCGGGAGTTCCTGTTTTCATTGGTCTCAGACGGGACCAGGGCGCGGCAAGGCCGCGCTGGCGTCCGCCTTCGTACCGGGGCTCCGTACGGCCTGTTTCTGCGGGGTATACGCGACCGAGACCCTGCGCCAGCGGGGCAATTGCGGATACCCAGGCGAGCAGGAGTCCGCGTCACCCGCGTTGTCTATTTCTTTTCTTTTTCCGATCCAATTCTGGGCACGTCAATGCCCAGAGCAGTTGCAAGGGCGATTTGATGGTCCTGTTCGTCGATCAAGATTTCGCGGATTAGTTCGGCTGTCGCAAACTCACTCAGGTCTTCGCACTGTTTAATACGCTCTCGATAATTGCGAATTGTTTCATTTTCGTTATTCAAATCCGCACGAAGCATTCCTTTATTGTCCGCAGTTAACTTGACAGGGGCTGGCGTGGCGGTCGGAGATCCTCCCAGATAGTCAATCTGCTTGGCGATGGTAAGGGCATGTTGCAGTTCCTCGCCCGCGTGTTTTTCGAGCTCAGCGGCGATGTTCATGTACTCGGCACCCTTGAGCACCTGGGAGTAAATCACGTAGGAAATGATGGCCTGGTATTCTCTCGCAAGATCTCCATTCAGGTACTCAATTAACGCTTCCCGGGTAAGCGAAGCGGAGGTTTGCGAGTTGTCGGTGCGGGCAGACATGAACGATTCTCCTGGTTGTAAATTTTAGAGCATTCAAAAATGGACTCAGCAGCAATTTTATGCGGATTACAACTAAACGAGATATCAAAGATACAAAAAAGCTCGATGGCCATCTACAAGCGGAGGTCAATCCAATTTTGAAGCGACCGTATCCAGAACATTTTTGCCAGAGCGCAAAACTTTGCTAACGGTCTGCTCGCCTCGCGTGACCGCGTCCTGAATATTTTCGATCGACCTGCGTCCCTTGCGCTTTAGCCGACGCATCTCGTCTTCTGCAGTTTCTGAAAGCCATTCACGGGTTTCCTGCCCCGACTGGGGAGCAAACAGGAGAGCAAGTCCGACACCAATTCCCAAACCGGCTAAAAAACAAATCGCAGTGCGTCCTGCGGCATTCGCGTTCATAGGAACCTCCAGAATTGAAGCAATCGTCAGAGTATTGGGTGCCTATCCAGCACGGCTATCAGTGATTCGCTGTACCTCGGAGCTTGAAAGCAAGTAGCGGCCAGAATAACAGTCTCATGGCCCTTTTTCGAGACCGGCGAACCGGCTCGCTTTAATTCTTAGGCACGTCTTCCTGTAGAACAGTCTTTACGAGTTCCGGATCGATGCGCGGACTCACATACGTTCCTTCGCCCATTACAATGAGAAGCGCCCGCATGAGGTCCTGCTCTGCGTCCGACTTCAGCACATACCCTCTGGCTCCGGCCTTAAACGCGCTACGGACCAAATCAACCGATACGTGCAAGGTCAAAAGAAGTACTTTGGCGTCCGGCAATTGCTTCTTGATGACCCTGGTCGCTTCCACACCGTTCATGCCCGGCATAGAAACGTCCATGATAATTACTTCGGGCCTCAGTTCTTGGGCGAGGCGGACAGCTTCCTGGCCATTTTCCGCTTCTCCGCACAGCTCCCACTCCGGATGACTGCGTAAGATGCCTTGTACCCCCCGTCGGATAATCGCATGGTCGTCCACAATTAAAACCCGGGGCATGGCGCCTCCGAGCTTAATCCACACCGGGGGACAGAGCGCCGTACATAGGAACAATTGCAGCGGGACGCAGGATAACGACAAGGAATTCTGGGCTTCATTCGTTTTCTGACCGTAATCGTATAGAAATCTTCAAGCTTCAATAATCTGATTCTTCACTGCGTATCGAACGAGCTCGCTTACCGAATGCAGTTCCAACTTTCGCATGATATTGGCGCGATGAGTTTCAGCGGTTTTTACGCTGATACCGAGAGCCACGGCCACTTCCTTGCTGCTCTTTCCTTCCGCCAGGAGTTGAACGATCTCCCGTTCGCGAGGCGTCAAACGGCTGCGACTCGGCACCTGCGGTTCGGCCACTTCGCGAACCCCTCTAAAACCGTCAAGCAACATATCTGCAGCGCGAGAAGTAAAGAATGAGCGGTGATTGACGAGCGCTTCGACAGCCAATACTAGATCGCGGTCGGCATCCGACTTCATGATGTAACCGCGCACACCGGCTTCCACAATCTCGCGCACGAGTTGATCAGAAAAATGCAATGTCAGAATCACGATCTCAGTCTTCGGTTGCAATTTTCGAATTTGGCGGGCGGCTTCCAGGCCGTTCAATTCAGGCATGCTGATATCCATGACCACGATGTCCGGCTTTTGTTGCTCTACGAGGGCTACTGCTTCGCGGCCGGTCTTGGCTTCAGCGCAGACTTCCCATCCGGCATGGGCAGTCAAAAGCTGTTTCAGCCCGCGCCGTATAATGTCGTGGTCATCGGCAACCAAAATTCGAAGGGTTTTCACGCTCGTAGCGGCTCCCATTTGCGAGGCATGGCTTGTAGGATTGCCCAAAGGACTATACCACCTCTTCTTTTTCCGAAGGTCCTGCGTACTTCGAAGCCAGTCTTCCAAACTTCACTGGTCCTGCTGTACTACCCATATTACTTTGGGCACTCTAAAAACATACCGGATTCTCTGTATTCTTTGCAGGTGGACTGGTGACCGTGAAGGACTTCCCTACACACGGTAAGTGTCAAACCTACAAGATAGGCCCGATTGATCAAACGCGCGTTCGGCAGTTGAATAGCACGCGGAGGAAACAATGCTTATTTTGCTGCTCGTCATCCTTTTGCTTATGTCTGTTGGATCGCTTCCGACGTGGGGTCATAGCAAGAGCTGGGGATATTACCCCAGTGGCGGCTTGGGTTTGGTGGTCGTGATTTTAGTGGTATTGCTGCTGCTAGGGCGAATTTGAGTGGCCTGCGTCTTGCCGACTTGGGTTGAGTGGCGGGCGATTTAAGGGGAAGTGCCGCCAAAATATAAGCGTCCCATCGCTGGTTGAATAGACTGTGTTCCGTGGGCGAGGTGAACTAGAATGCCAACGCACCGCTGCACGTCGATGTGGACATGAACAACAATTTCTTCGATCTCCGCAGAGCGCAAGTTTCTCGACAGACCCTGGCTTTGATGTGGGTAATGGTTCTGGCGCTGGTAGTTGCCTTCTTCTTTTTCGCGAGTTCCATCTGCATCACTTTGACGGTATCAATTTTCCTGGCAATTCTGCTTGAGCCGATAGTTGCCTTCCTTCAGCGCTGGCATTTTCCGCGATCGCTTTCTTCCGGGTTGATGTTAGTACTGGGGATGATCCTTCTGGCTTTCCTTCTGTACGTTTCCTACAACAAAAGCGCAGCCTTCGCAGAAAAAGCTCCTCAGTACGCAATCCGCGTGCGAGACGGGATTCGTCCCTTCATCCAAAAGATTCAGAAGGTTCAAGAGACTGCCGGCACATTGAATCCAGAACTACCGCAAAAGAAAGTGGCTGAAGTAAAAATTAGAGAGACTCCGACCTGGCCTTCCTATTTCATTCGGGGATTTGGGTCGATCGGCGGCGTGATTTTCACCGCCGGGGTCATTCCCTTTTTGACATTTTTTCTATTGGTTCGAAAAGAGCGCATGTACCTGCAGCTGGAGGGCGCTCTTGGGAGCGTCATTGATGTTCCGCTGTTCGTCCGCCGGCTGGGAACCATGGTCCGCGGATTTGTACTCGGAAATCTATTGATTGGCTCCCTTCTCGCTGCAATAACTGTCGGCGTCCTGGTAGGCCTGGGGGTGGAAGGAGCCGTAACGCTCGGAATCATAAGCGGTTTTCTTAATCTGATCCCATTTCTTGGAGTCGTTTTAGCTGTAGTAGTTCCGGCCTTGGTCGCGTTGCTGCAATTTGATACGCCGGGCCCGATTTTGCTCATCTCCTTAACCGTCATTTTGCTTCACCTTCTTGCGGCAAACTTGCTGACACCAAAGCTCATAGGAGCGCGAGTAAGCATAAGTCCGGTGGCTGCAACGGTTGGAATTCTCTTTTGGGGATGGCTGTGGGGCATCGTCGGGCTGCTGCTGGCGGTTCCCTTAACCGCATTCATCAAGATCGCCGCTGATTCGCATCCCTCCTTGATTCATATTTCGAATCTGCTTGCGGACACCCCGCGACCCCTGCCCCACTGGGCTCAGGTGGGCGAGAGGACCATTCGCGAAGCGGGTCCTTATTTCCGGAAAAGACTGTGGTCGAAATCAGGTGATTGACCTTGCGTTTCGCGCAACGAGCGGTGGTTCTAAGGGAAATACAGTGAAGCTCTACAGGAATTTGCGTATGGATTGCGACGCAGTGAATTGCGATGATGCGCAGGTGGAACGAATACTTCCGCTGGGTCGAAGGGGAGACAGAATGATGAGACACTTCGAGCAATCGGGGTGCCCGGGCTGGGACTTCATTCTATTCTCCTTCGACCATAAACAGTTTTTGCCTCTCTCGTAACAAAATACCAAAACACTACTTTTGACTTCCGAGAAGGAGCCACGTGGCGTCTGCAGCCTCGATATCCTACGTGCCAAGCAACAAGATTCGAACCTTGGGCATTTGTTGGATCGGATATGGAGTCCTGCGCCTGATCGGTGCGCTGGCGATGGTTTACTTCAGCAGCACGGCCACGGTGATGTTCGGTGCCCTGTTGGTCCGCGTACCTGACCCCTTTGCAATAATGAATATGTTTCACGGCTTCTACACTGCGGCCGTAGTGTTATCGGTCTTCTGCGGCATTCTCAGTATTTTTGCCGGCCTTGCACTGCTGGGTGCCCGCCCTCTGGCGCGCATGCTCGCGATTTCTTGCGCGGTGCTTTGCCTGTGCGAAATCCCCTTGGGTCTTACTCTGGGGACCTACACCCTGGTGCTGTTGCTTCCTTTCTCTCCGGCCCCGCAGAACAATTCCGACTAACCTTCAAAAAACTGTCCCGCGCCGGGATGCGCTGTTGCGCGGGATGACCACTGCTCGGCAGATTTATGTCTCCACATCTTCTGGAAAATTACGCTGTGAGATGACTTGTCCTTGACTTTGCTGTGACAACTTCCAAGGCGCAAGTCTTTACGCTTGCTAGAGCCTTGGAAGTTCATGGCTTCAGTATTTACAAAGTGAGGGATAACCAAAGTGGTTACAGCCAAGCAGCCCAGGACAGCAACGTGAGAGTGCTCCAATGAAACGGAAAGCACTGGGCATCGTTTTTGTCGTTTTTATGTCAGCACGTGCACTTAGCGCCCAATCAAACACGCCGATTATCTCCGGGGCCGTGCAATTTGTCGGTACCTCGAGTGGAGGAGCTACATCCTTTCAGCCAATCTTTGCTCCCGTGCTGGTTGCGCCCATTGGCGATCACTGGCTGATTGAATCCCGTGCCGACATCCAAGGTTTTGTAGCCCGGCAGGACGGGACATCCGGTCCGTATCAAGGGCAGTTCATCACGACCCTGGATTATTTTCAGGTGGACTATATTGCGAACTCTCATTTAACCGTCAGCGCTGGCCGTTTTCTGACGCCGTTTAACATCTATGACGAGCGGTTTACCGCAGTGTGGGTACGGAACTTTCAGGATCCCCCAATTATTTTTCCCATTGGAACCCGGACGTCCGGTTCCAGCAACGGAGCGATGGTACGCGGCGTGGTCGTAGCCAACAAGAAGTGGGAAATGAACTACAGCGCCTATTTTTCGGCCGCAATGACCACTGATCATCTTGAGGCCGGGCGCTCAGCAGGAGGAAGACTGGGAGTGTTCCTTCCAGCATCGGGTCTTGAGGTTGGAGTTTCCTATGCGCGTTTCTTGCAACAAGACCACTACAACGCCTTGGGAGCGTATGCCAGCTGGCAACCGACACAGTTGCCGCTGGATTTGCGGGCCGAATACGCGCATTCACCGGGCGGTCAAGGTTATTGGCTGGAAGGAGCCTATCGCTTGGCAAAGCAAAGAGGAACAACGACGGGGCTTGCACGTTTGCAGGCAATTGCCCGCGTCCAGCAATTTGTTAAGGGTGCTTCGAGTCCCGGAGATTCCCTTCCGTCGACGGACACCAAGCGGGTCGATTTCGGCCTCAACTACTATCTTCCTCATGATTTGCGGCTGAATGGCAGTTATGGAAGACAGTACAGCAGCATTGGAAATGCGAATGTGTGGAACTTCCAGATAACGTACAGGTTCATGTTTCCACTTCTTCCCGGAGCTTCCCGATGAGACGAATCGCTTCAGCGCTCCTGGCACTTGCATTCCTATTGACTTGTCTAAGAGCTTCAGGACATCCACAAAAACCAGCCACGGACAGAAAGGTAAGTACGCCGGCTGCTGGTCGGCAAAACCAGGGAGAGCAACGGTTTAAGGAGAATTGCGGCAGATGCCATACCGCGCCGGAATCGATTTCTCCGCGAGAAGTAAAGGCCGTCACCCGACATATGCGTGTCCGCGCAATGCTGAGCGCAGAAGATGAAAAACTTATTCTCAAATTTCTTGCACCATAGGAAGCAAAATCTCACCCAAAGGGTCCATCTCATGAAGCGACTACTACTGTTAGTTATGGTGTTTACTTCGGCGATTCTGATGCCACTGTCGAAAGTCTCCGGAAAGGCACAATCTCCGCGCTCAATTGAAATTACCGCAACTAGATTCACCTTCTCACCAAATGAAATCACGGTGAAAAAGGGGGAGGAAGTCACACTCGTCGTAGAATCAAAGGACGTGAGTCACGGGCTTCTGATTGAAGATCTCGGCGTCCGAACCGAAGTGAAAAAGGGCGAAGCGGCAAACGTGAAGATTACTCCGACCACGGTCGGCACGTTTGAAGGACAATGCGCCCACTTCTGCGGCGCGGGACACGGCTCGATGAAATTCAGCGTGCATGTCGTCGAGTAAAACGGGCCATGAAGACCTATCCCTGCTGTCTTCTGTTGTTTCTGGTCCTGGGTTCGTCCGGCTGCAAGGTGACACCTCCTGGAAAATGGGAGTCTTCCACGATGACGCGAATAAAACATTCCGTCACGGTCGGTGGAAAGAAAAATAAGAATCCGCTGCCGGTACTGTCCAAGAATATCGACAGCGGACGAGTGGCCTTTTCTCATTACTGTGTGGCATGCCACGGATTCGATGGACAAAATACGGGAGTGCCATTCGCCGACAGCATGTCTCCCCCGGTACCTTCACTCAAATCCGCGAGGGTGCAGTCTTATGCCGATGGCCAGCTGAAATGGATCGTTGATAACGGACTCTCTCCGTCAGGTATGCCGGCATCCAAAGGAATTCTGACCGACGAAGAAATCTGGTCCATAGTCCTTTATATTCGGCATTTGCCAGACCCGGGCAGCCTGGGCGAACCGGAAATGTATTCGGGAAATGACGAGAGGAATTCGCGTTCGTCTAGACTCTCTCAAGAACGATAGTGTAGAGAACAAACGCATCGACGGCAGATGGAGTCCTCTTCAATTCGCAGGTTCTGACGGAATTTGAGCGCCGCATCACCATTGACAATGGACTCCAGAGTTCCGTCGTTCAGATTGCCAATCGGCGGATGAAAAAAGCAAGGTCTTACAGATCCGTCGACTTCGATCACCGCTGAAACCCACGGAGCGTTGCAAATCGGGGCGGCAGCCGTCTGCAGTCCCAATTGCGCGCGGAAATGCGCTGCAATCTTGCGCAGCTTTTGCGGTGTCTCCAAGACGAATCCATCTTGTCCACCACAATCGTTCGTTTCTATTAACGATTCGATTTCCGCTTCGAGGACGCTTAGTTCGCCGAGCGAAAGGCCGATTTGTTCCTGGCGGCCAATCGGCCACAGCACAGGCCGATTGAAAGCTGAAGATGTAAGGTCGGCTGCAAGAAACGAGATCGCGTTTAGCGGCAGTTCTCGTGCCGCGCGAACGGTGGCTTGCAGATGTTGATGGTTCGCTTTCTGAACAGTGGTCCTAGCCGTAATTTTGAAGTCCGGTCGAAACTTTCTCGCCGCTGCCACCCCGGCTTCAATGAGCCTGAAGGCGCCATCCACGCGACGAATGGCATCATGCACGGCAGCTGGTCCATCCAAAGAAACGATAACATCGTCGAAGTTTCTAGCCACATCGGCGGCACACTTCTGCAAGAGCAAGCCGGTAGTCAGCAATGTCAGCCGAATGTTTTCCTTACGGAGAATAGTACAAAGCACGGGCAATTCAGGATTTAAAAGCGGCTCGCCGCCTGAAAAAACGATCCAGCGTACTCCCAGCTTCCGAATGGACGATAGATGCGGATCGAGTTCATTGGAACCGAAACTCCTGGCATCGCGGGTCTTCCAGATATCACACATAATGCAGCGGCAATTGCATGAGCTGTGCGCATGGACAACGAGTACAGGCAGAGAACCGATGCGCTGATCGGAGTCCTGCGTGAAAGCTGTCGCAGCGTGCGTGCTAGTTTCCAAGTGTGATTCGCTTTCCGCCCAGCCGGACGTTATCGCCCACATGCGCTTTTGTTTCTTCAAAAAGACGATGAAGCGGCGCTCGAATCCACCGGAGCGATGATTCGACACGAATTGCCTCAAGGCCATGGGTCGTTTCTGCAGGCAGCCTAGTCAGCATCTCTTCGGACGCCAGCTGCACTCGCCCTCCGATCAAAACCAGCTCGATGTCCTTGTAGGAAAGTTGTGACAACGTGTCAGCCGGGTTGTTGCCAGTGTCTCGAACAGCGATAAGATCGGTCCACGAACCCACTCGCAACGTTCCTTCTCCATTCCGTAGGCGAAGCAGCCGCGATGCATTCTGCGTTACGCAATTGAACAGCTCATCGTGTGGAATGTCTCCCAGACTGCCAGCAAACCTTATCTCGTCCAGCAGGTCACCTTCGGCAGTCAAAGGGGAATCACT
>Ga0193726_1001149_pt1 | contig 22144 bp, 16 predicted proteins | sample H2c1metaG_FD_144928 | JGI IMG/M metagenome (GOLD analysis project Ga0193726, IMG submission 144928) | Soil microbial communities from a riparian zone of the East river system, Colorado, United States - H2c1 | ecosystem: Environmental > Terrestrial > Soil > Riparian zone | place: USA: East River...
ATCGCCGTCTTCACGAAGATCGACTGGTCGAACACGACTTTGGTGACCAGGGTTTTCGGCACGTCCACCAGGAGGCCGATGGACTTCTTGATTCCATTCACCACGGCAATGGTGTTGCTGTTGCCGCCCTGCTTGAGGACGGGGAGATACACCGATCTTTGCCCATCCACGCGCACGATGTTGGTCTGGATCGCGGCTGCGTCCTGGGCATAGCCGACATCGGCCACCATCAATTCGGCATTGCCTTCCGACTTCAGTGGTAACTTATCGATTTCTTGAGTGGTGGGAAGTTGGCTGTTGGTATAGATGTTGTAGTCCTTGGGACCGATACGCACATCGCCCGCGGGCAGGATGGTATTGGCGTCATTGACGGTGCGCACCACGTCCATCAGGCTCAACTGATGCGCCTGCAACTTTACCGGATCAACGTAGACCTGAATCTGCCGGTATTTTCCGCCAAAGGGCTGGGGAACGGATGCGCCCGGCACATTCGCAATCTGGTTGCGAACCGTGAACTGACCGAGGTCGTGCAAGGCGGTCTCATTCAGACCCCGCCCCTTCAAAGTAATCAGGCACACCGGCAGACTGGAAGCATCGAACTTGAGAACCACCGGCGGCAGCGTGCCCGGAGGCAGTCTCCGCAATTGCGCCATTGCCAGATTCGAAATGCCGCTCACTGCCGCGTCGGCGTTGGTGCCCGGCTGGAAATAAATCTTGATGAGACTGACTCCGGTCAACGACCGCGATTCAATGTGGTCAATGCCGCTGCCCAGGGTAAAAAACCTCTCGAACGGGTTGGTGATGTTGGCTTCGATCTGTTCCGGGGGCATGCCGGAATAAAACGTTGCCACCACCACCACGGGAATGTTGATGTCCGGGAACAGATCGACCGGCATCCGCGCGATAGTGGTTACGCCCACCACCATGATGACCAGGCACAACATGATGATGAAAAATGGATAACGGATTGCGAAACCCGACATGGCTACGGCGCTCCCTGTTTGGCAGCATAGTTTTCGTCCGCCATCGTGCTGCTCTGCGGATCAACCCGCTGCCCGGTCCGGTATTCCCCCAGGTTCCCTACAACCACCCGATCTCCCTCCTGCAAGCCCGACAAGACCTGGATGCGGTTGGAGCCCTCGATTCCGGTGTGAATCTCACGCTCTTCCACGCAATTTTGCGAATTGACCAAGAGCACCGTGGTCTTGTCCCCGTCACGATTGATCGCCTGCAAAGGAAGGGTCAGGGCATGGGGGTCGTTTTGCACCCGCAAGGAGACATCGGCGTACATCCCCGGCGTCAGTTTGTAGTCGTGGTTGGGCACATCGACTTCTACCTGCATGGTGCGGGTGGAACGATCGAGCGAGTCGGTTGAGCGAATGATCCTTCCCGAAATGTGCTCGTCCGTGGCCTTCACGCGGATGTCGGCCGGTTCACCCTCGCGCACGCTGGCCGCCAGAGATTCGGGTACGGGGATGCGTAACCGCAGCAGGTTGACCTGCGAAAGCTTGACCACCGGCTCCGAGCTGACGTTCGAAGTGCCGGCCTGGATCAGCGATCCGGTGTCCGCGTACCGCCAGGTCACCACGCCGTCGAAGGGGGCGGTAATTCGCGAATACTCAGACAGCGCCGCGTAGTGCTGTTGGTCGGCCTGAGACACCTCCAGCTGCTCGCGAGATGCCGATAAAGCCGACTTGGCAGCTTCGACCTGCGCTTCCGCAGATCGATCCTTGGCGGTGGCATCGTCGAGTTCCTGCTCAGCAATCAGGCCGGGACGCTGCTGGGAGGCTTGTTTCAAGCGAGCGGCGGCGGCGTGCAGCGCGGCGTGATCGGCTTCGACTCGGCTCACCTCATTTTGAGCGCGGGTGATTTCTTCCTGACTGTGGCGAACCCCTGCCCCCGCTCCCTGCAGTTGTGCGGACAGCTCTGGAATTTCAAGCACCGCCAGCACTTGTCCGGCGTGAACCCGGTCGCCGATGTCGACGCTGATATTTCGGATGTATCCTGCGACTTTGGCGTGGAGTTCCACTTCCTGAAAGGGCAGGAATTCACCGGCGATGGAGAGCGTGTTCGAAAGCGGCGCGCGTCGAACTTGCACGACGGCAGCGCGCGGGGCGGCTTCGGCTGATGCGGAGGTTCGGTCCGAACCTCCGCATCCCTCAACGCCCAGACAGAGCGCAGCGATGGCGAAGGTTGCAGCTCCCAGCCTCAGCGACAAGAATCTGTTGTGCATCTTGAGATCACCTGATTCCAATTTACGTCGGGTCCAATTAACGAGGCGCGCAGCGATCGTCAGCCGCCGCATAGCGCCGGATCAAAGCCATTCGGGTATCGCGACTGCCCGGGACCTTGACGTACAAAACGTGTTTCCCGGGACTGACATCGAGCGACTGCCCGACCGCAAACCCGACCGGCAAATCGTCGGTTTCCGATTCATACCGCCCGACGTAGACCGAACAGTTCACCCGCATCGAAATGTCGTAGTCCTTTTCGCCTCGGGCCACGGGAGCGTCGCTCGGATTCCTGCGGCGCGGCATGTTCGGTTCGCGCTCTTGCACGGTGACCACAACAGCCTTTTGAAATTTGCGGGATGAATCGCGCGCGATGGCGAAATCGGCGAACATTCCGATCCATAGCAACCAGATCAGCAAAGCACAAGTTCTGTTCATCGAACCTCTCCTATCGTTGGCATTGCAAGAAAGCTGCTGCATTGCAAAAAAGCTGCAGGCGGTGATAAGCGCAGCCGGAGTGGGTTCGGCTGCGCTCGCAGTGACTATTTGCTGGCCATGCATGATGTGTCTTTAATCCGGCCGCGACCTGCTATGCCCAGCTTGAGGCTGCGTTCCCCGGGAAAAGCGATGCTCATGGAACGTTTTTGCAAGCTCACCTCGATCTCGTGGTTCGGAGTGAATACGGCCGGCAGGGTATCCAGACCGCTGTCGTAGCGCACCGTATATACGGTGCAGTTCAATCGGATGCCAATGTCGTACGAATAAACCTCTGCCTGCAGGGGGGCATCCGTCGCGGTTCCGATATAGGTCGATGGTGTCTCGTGAGTATCCACGCTGACGACGGTCGCAGATTGGTATGGTGATTTCGTGTCGGCACGGGCGCAGAACGGCAGCCCTGCGGACAAAACGGCCAGCAGCACTATGATGCTCTTCATAATCTCCTCCATGGAGACTGATCCGCAGGTCGGCAAAAGCCGAATCGGGTGCAGCTTCCACCCGCCTGAGCGAATCTGCTAGAGCGAGAACAGTCAACGCGCGAAGCTAACGCCCGGGCATCGGTGCAATCGCAGAGTTTGTAGTTTGGTGAATGACTACGAATGGAGCGCGGACGATGGAGGAGGTCGATTGTAGAGACTTTTGTCTAAACAGAGAGTGTGAACCGGAGGGCCGCCAGGAGCGAACCGCGGATAGAAGTCCGAAACTTCCAATACGGCGAGGAGACGGGCAACGGGAGTTACCGGAATGGTCGCGGTCTTATTCAAGCGCTGGCGGGTTTCGCTTGGAGAATGGCTGGTTACACGTCTTGCGCCAGCACTGATATGGGAGCTGATCGAGACCGAATATCGGGTTGCCACATTTACGGTGAGGGAGCAGACCGCAACCAGAACCAGAGCGTATCGCCAGTTGAAAACCCGACGACGCTTGCTGTTGCTCGCGGAATCTGTCAGCCATGCCATATCGGGAGTCTTTCTTGGGCTCCTAGCTGCTAGGCCCATTATACCTCCATCCGTCCCCGAGGAGGCGGGCCCAAGCATTCTCAATCGTTTGGAAGTCAAATGTTGCCCTTAAGGTTGCATCGCAAATCGGTTCCCGCGGATGAGTTGCGTGCTTGCCGGCGAGCTCACCACCCGCACCCCGCCCGGCGAAGGACGTGATTTTAACTGCCCTTGGTGGTGCTTGCAGGATTTTCAACCTTCGGGAAATGGCAGCCGCCCCGGGAAGGAGTTGTCAAACCCGTAAAATCATCACTTCGGTGGCTTTTATGAGGGCGGCTGCGGTTTGTCCCGCCTTGAGCTGCATTTCTCGCGCCGAACTTGCAGTAATAATCGATGTGATCTGCTGGTCGCCAATCGAAATTTTTACTTCCGCCATCAGACCGCTGGTGCGGACGCTATCGATCCTGCCGACCAGTTGATTTCTTCCACTCACCCGCCGGATCCTCTGCTGGCGCTCCTTCTCATTTTTGCCTCGCGTCCGGAACAGCAGCCTGTCCACTTCGTTCTGGGGAATGCGGTGATGTCCGCCCGCTGTTCGGAGGCTACGAATTGTCTTCTTGTAAATCCATTGTTTGATCGTTGGGAAGCTGACCCCCAGCTGCAAAGCGGCGTCGCGAAGCTTCAGCAACTCTTCCTGTTTCGGCGGGAGTTTTTCGGGCCTCTTCATAAAAGCGCATCCTATCGTCATTGCCGGATTCGGTCAAATACGGTTGCATGTTCCGCTGCAGTTGCTGTCCGGAAAAATCGTCATTAACATATATAACCGTCTAGAAATCGACCCAAAAACGGGTTCTCATATACACTTTCAAACGTTCGGAATTGTTGGTGCCGGAGGCAGCATGCGTCGCGCTTTTCTGTTTCCCGTGGTGGCGGTTCTCCTTTTTTCATCGCAGGCAGCATTCGCGCAGGATGGCTATTTTGCCGACTGGTTTGCTCGTGTGGATAAATCCAAAGACGAACAACCCCACTGGGTTACACCGCTTGCGACGACAACGCCGCGACTGGAGGAGGAATACCGCTACGATCAATTGTGGCAGCCCAACGCGAAAGGCGTGACCACCGACAATTATGATGGAGGCAAAGGTCTCGAATTGATTCCCTTCGAGAAAGTGGAGGTGATTTTCAACGTGCCTCCGTACCTCGACCACAACAGCCCGAGCGCCGTGAACGGCTTCGGCGATGTCGCCTTTCTGGTAAAGTATCGTCTCCTCGCAGCGAACGAGCAGCATGGCAATTACATCCTTACCGCTTTCCTCGGCTGGAGCCTGCCGACTGGCGATCACGCAAACGGAGCCCTCCATGCGGTGGTCACGCCCACCATCGCCTACGGAAAAGGCTTTGGAGACTTCGACGCCCAAGGAACCTTCGGGGTGGCCTTCCCGGTCGCCGACACCGATATTGTCGGGCGAAGCTATCTCTGGAACAATGCCTTTCAATATCGGATTATGCGCAAATTCTGGCCCGAAGTAGAGCTCAACTCGACATTTTTCCAGCAGGGCGATCATGACGGGATGAAGCAGACTTTTGTAACGCCCGGCCTGGTGATCGGACGCCTCCACCTTTACAAGCGGGTGGGCCTCACAATCGGAGGCGGATATCAGATTGCAGCAACTCATTTTCATACGAACAATCACAACGCAATTCTTACGGTTCGGTTCCCGTTCTAAATTGGCGAGCAACCTCTTCGTCCCTTGCGTCCCGGAAAAAGCGGAACCCGCCGGGTCTTCGAAATCCCGCTGATTTTGATTCCGAAATGGATGGCGGTTCCGCTCTTCCACCCGAAAATCCCGCACGATCGCGCCGCCTCCTTGCGTTCTCAATGGAACCGTGGGCGCTCTCCCCGGGGCCATGCTGGTCGTTCGGCGGGACCGGCCGCAACTGTGCATAGAAGGCGAAAAGCTTCGGAATGGGGATTGATCAAGGAACTCTTGCGTCCCTTTTTTAGTATACAGCGTAGACATTTTTAGTATACGATGTATACATGCCGACGAACTCCAGCAATCGAAAAATCGCCATCGCCAGCCGCCGCCTGCTGGACAAGGAAGGCACCGAGGCGGTTACCATGCGCCGGGTGGCCAAGGCGGTCGGCATCACGCCGATGGCGATCTATCGCCACTACCCGGACAGGGCGGCTCTGCTGAACTCCTTGGCGGATGAGGGTTTCGAGGAGTTGGTGGCCCCACCGCCAATCTGATGGTGGAAGTGATACAGGAAGGCATGGCGACCGGCTATTTCCGCGATGACGACCCGTGGGAGATCGTTTTCGAGATGGGCGCCTTGTCCCACGGACTCATCATGCTGTATCTGGGGGGACGGATGGCGGTGCCGCGCACCCAGTTTCGCGCCCTGTACCGGCGATCCTTCAGGAGATACCTCCATGGCATTCGCAAATAATTACCGGCGTTACGGAGTTGCGCTCCTGGCCGCCGGGTCCACAGCGGTCCTGCTCTGGTTCGGAACCGGCCTTTACCCCTTGTGGCCGCTGCTGTGGTTGGCGCCGCTGCCGGTGCTGCTTTTCTCCTCGCGCAACACCGGGTGGGACACAGCTGTCGCGGCATTGCTCTCATGGTTCATCGGCAGCCTCAACCTGCGGCACTACTTCAGCGCGGCGCTGCACATGCCGCTCTCGATCCAGGCGCTAATCTTCCTCCTCCCGGCGCTGGTGTTCATGGGGGCGGTGCTGCTGTTTCGCGCGCTGCTGAAGCGCGGGGCCTCGTGGAGCGCCCTGCTGGCCTTTCCGGCGACGTGGGTTTCGGTTGAATACCTGTGCAACCTGGTTTCTCCCCACGGCACCGGGGGCAGCCTGTCCTATTCACAGTTGAACTTCCTTCCCGTCCTTCAACTCGCCTCGGTAACCGGCCCCTGGGGCATTAGCTTTGTGGTCCTATTATTTCCCGCCGTCGTCGCGATTGGCATGCAGGCGGGCCGTAGCGGGGCCAAGCAGGGATTGCGCATCGCTGGCGCCGGGCTGGTGGCGATTGGGCTAGTGCTGATCTTCGGCATGATGCGCCTCCGGGGGCAGTCGCCGGTCCAGGAAGTAAAGGTGGGACTCATCGCGTCCGACCTGGCCGCCAACCTGGACGTGGCGGATGCAGGGCCTGACACTGCGCGGTTGTTCCGCGACTATGCTGCTCAGGCAGAGAAGCTCGCGGCGCGCGGCGCGCAGGTCATCGTGCTGCCGGAAAAACTCGGTGTGTCCGTGGATCCCGATACCCAGCAAACCGACGCCTTGTTCCAGTCCTTAGCCGACAAGACCAAATCCGAGATCGTCGTAGGACTGGTTCGGGTATCACCGCCGCTGAAGTACAACGAGGCCCGCGTGTACGCCCCGGGAGCCCCGTTGCACAGCTATGACAAGCAGCACATGCTGCCGCCATTTGAATCCAACTTGAAGCCCGGCACCACGCTGACGCTCCTGCGGGAGCCTTCCGGAACCTGGGGCGTGGCCATCTGCAAGGATATGGACTTCACCCCGCTCTCGCGTCAGTACGGCGAGGCGGGCACGGGTCTGATGCTGGTGCCCGCGTGGGATTTCGTCCTGGACCGGTTCGAGCATGGCCATATGGCGGTAATGCGCGGCGTGGAAAGCGGTTTCAGCATCGTGCGCGCGGCAAAGCAGGGCTACCTGACGGTGAGCGACGACCGCGGCCGCATCCTGGCGGAGACCCGGAGCGACTCTGCACCTTTTGCCGCGCTGCTGGCGAGCGTACCGGTGGGGCACGATACCACTGTCTATCTCCTGTGGGGAGACTGGTTCGCGTGGGCGGTCCTGGCGGCGCTCGTTTTCTCGCTCGCGCAGCTCTGCCGATCCAAAAATCGAATGATTTAACCCGAACCTGAGCCGTCCATCGTTTGGTAGCGCTCTGTCCACTGCCGGAATCTCTTCGAGCGTTACCACTTGCACCTTGATCGCCGGCGCTGCCCTTTCAGCGAGGGTCGCGAAAGAGCCGTAGCCAAGGGCGCTTTAATGTTAAGACGTCCCGCGGTTGACTCTACCTCTGCATCTCGCCAGGGGCGTCGCGAAATGCGCATTGCCCTAACCACGCACGCCATAACTAAGAGTTGCCGCTGGCAGGGCCGGTGTCCTAACATACGGCAACAAGAATCGTTTCCCCGTCATGATCGGCCAAACAATTTCGCACTACCGCATCGTCGAGAGGCTGGGCGGTGGCGGTATGGGCGTGGTCTACAAAGCCGAGGATCTCAAGCTCGGCCGGTTTGTTGCTCTCAAATTTCTGCCCGATGAAGTGGCCAAAGATCAGCAGGCACTCAGCCGCTTCGAGCGCGAAGCCAAGGCCGCCTCTGCTTTGAATCACCCGAATATCTGCACCATCCACGAGATTGACGACCAGCATGGCCAGCCCTTTATCGTCATGGAGTTTCTGGACGGCATGACGCTCAAGCATCGCATGGGGGGTCAGTCGCTGGACATGGGAACGGTGTTGCCGCTGGCCATCGAGATTGCCGAAGCGCTCGATGCCGCTCACGACGGAGGCATCGTCCACCGCGATATCAAGCCGGCGAATCTGTTCGTCACCAAGCGAGGACACGCCAAGGTTCTGGATTTCGGACTGGCCATGGTGACGCTAAGAAGCCGCCGGGATAGCAGCGGCGCGACCGCCACCGTGCAAGACCCTGTGCTCGAAGAACACCTCACAAGCCCCGGCGCCATGCTCGGTACCATGGCGTATATGTCACCCGAACAGGTGCGAGGCCGCGATTTGGATTCGCGTACCGACCTGTTCTCGTTCGGAGCCGTGCTTTACGAGATGGTCACCGGTACTCTGCCCTTCCGCGGCCAAGCGTCGGGCGACATCATCGATGCAATCCTGCACCGTGCTCCGGTGGCGGCGGTACGCCTGAACGCCGACGTGCCCGCTGAGTTTGAGCGGATCATGCAAAAGGCACTGGAGAAAGATCGCGATCTGCGTTATCAGCATGCCTCTGAGCTGGCTGCCGATTTGAAACGCCTGAAACGCGAGACCGAGTCCGGCAGGGCGGCGGCGGAGTCGGCCTCCACCCTCTCCTTGCCGCACCCCGCGGCGTCCCATTCGACGATCGGCGTTTCTGCCACTCCGGCCGGGCCGTCCTCCAGCTCTGCGCTCACCACGCAGGAGCAACGGGGTAAAGGACTTTGGTTGGCCGCAGCCGCGTTGATCCTGGCGGCGGCTGCGATCTTTGTCGCCTACAAGTCTCTCAGCCGGAGCGGACCTTCCCTCGATACCCGCAACATTGATATTCGACAGCTCACCGAGCACGGACAGGCGGTTGGATTTGCCAGCATCTCGCAAGATGGACGATTCCTGGCTTACAGCCGGCGCGAAGGGGAACGCAGCCTGCGCGTAAAGCAGGTGGCCACGGGCAGCGAAGTCACGGTTGTCCCTCCGCAAGCGGGAAATTTCGGACCCGGTGCGACCTTTACCCCCGATGGAAATTATCTGTACTACACGCACACCGAGCCGGCGAACCCGAACAACATGAACTTATACAGCGTCCCGTCTCTGGGCGGCACGCCGCGGCTCATCGTGAGCGATGTGGTCAGCACCGCAGCTTTTTCTCCCGACGGCAAACGCATCGCATACCGCCGGGTCATTCGAGAGGGCAGCGAGGATCAGATATTGACGGCCAATGCCGACGGCAGCGGCGAAACAATCATTTACCGGAAGGGGATCGGCGGCGGCAACGGCCTGTTCGCCGACCTGTCCTGGTCTGCGGACAACCGGATTGCCGTGGGCGGATTTGAAACCGGGAAAAATCGAATCTCATCGATTCGCGTGTTCGATCTCGAAGGCAAACTGGTTCAAGACATTTCTTTTAGCAGCCTGGTTTTAGACGAGGCCTGGGCGCCGAACGGCTCCGGCCTTTTTCTGGTCGCCGGTGAAAAATCTACCGGGCTGCGAACTCAGATATGGTTCCAGCCCTATCCCGCGGGCCAACTGCTCAAGATCAGCAACGATCTGAGCCAGTACCGGTCGGTCAGCGTCACCGGCGACGGCAAATCTTTCGTGACCACCCAGCAAAGGCCCACGGCTACCATCTATGTCGCAGACTCGCCTCCTCTGCTGAACGACAAGATTGATTGGAAGCTGACTCCGATTTCAACCGAGCAGGCTACCGGCTACGAGCTGACGTGGACCACCACCAACAAGCTGGTGCAAATGGATGTCGCCTCCCATCTCTATTCGACCAACGCCGACGGCTCGGGCCGCGTGCGCCTGCTCGAAAACGACGGAGTCGGCTTCGGGGCTAACGCCTGTGGTTCGGGCGATGTGCTGGTAACAGGCAGAGTGCTCGAGGAAAATGAACCCAATGTCTGGCGGCTAGACATGACCACGGGCGAGTTGCGGCAGCTTACCTTCGGCAAGGATATCGAGAAAGCGTCCTGTACTCCCGACGGAAAATGGATCGTGTACAGCGACAGCGCGGGTGAAAGCGGACATGGGACCATTTCCAAGGTATCGGTGGATGGCGGCAAGCCCGTGGAGCTCGCACAGGGGACAGATTTTTCTCCACTGCTCTCGCCCGACGGGCGATTGATTGCATACGCACGAACTGAAGGGCAGGGTGCCAGGGCAAAGTCGAAGATCGTGGTGCAAAGAATCGAAGACGCAACCATCGTAAAAGAGATGGAAATACCCCCGACGTTTGGGTGGCATAAGCTCGGCTGGGCGCCGGATGGGAACGCGCTCACTTTCGTGCATAACACGACGGGCAGCGTCCAGAATGTTTACCTGCAGCCGCTGGCCGGCGGCCCTCCAGTGCAGTTGACCCACTTCGACTCGGAGCCCGGGCTGGTGGCCGCCTATGCCTGGTCACGGGACGGCAAGAAATTCGCACTCACGCGCGCCCGCTACAACGACACCGACGTCGTCATGTTCAGCGGATTCAGGTAACCGCGCCGGGGGTTGAGTCCGCCATGGCCTCACCATTCCGGAACCCTGGGTTCGAGCCGGATCAGCGGGCGCGGCGAGGGGAGAGGAAATTGTCGCGATCAGCAAAACCCGGGATCGTTTCCTGATCTTTGTTCGGGGCGCAGCCGAGCGGCCGGCGGCCAATACCTCATGCTGCCTTCTCCTCGCTGGTGAAGGCCGGGCTGCCGACTAAATCCTGACGGAGTTGCTCCATTTGCGCCGATGCTTCCTGGATCTGCTCGGCATATTCGTGGCCTTGCCGTGGCAGAAATCCCCCATAATTGTCGAGCAGCAAGCGGGCGTTGGCCTCGATGGCGGAGGTCTTGAAGCGAGCTTGATTGCACAGGGCAAACGTCAGTTTTCCCAGCTGCAAATCGCGCTTGGCTAGCTCTTGTCTGCTCTGAGCAGATTCCTGTTCGAGCGCTTGCCCGTAGTGTCGGATGAGTCCAAACACACACGCCGTGAAGACAAGAAGACAGGCATTGACAATCATGGTTTCGGTCGAAGCCTTGCTCAGGCTGGCATTGCGTTCTCTGTCGATTCTCGCGAAGTCGCTCGACTCCGCCGCGGATAGCGAAGACAGAAGTCCGCGAGCTCGATTCATGACCTCCAGACCTTCATTCGAGGCGACCAGCATGAATGCGCGGTGGCGATATCCCTGCTGGCGCAAAAGAATCGAGTGCTCCATTTCCGCTTCCTTTGAGTTAGCCAAAGACTCCAGCTGCGACTCCAGGGACCGCTCCGATTCCGCCCGCTTAGCCAATCCCGCACGAAGACCGGCAAAATCGGTTTCGATGCGCAGCTTTGCGTCGGTGTAAGGCTGCAGGTAGGAAGGGTCCTCGGTCAGCAGATATCCACGCTGACCGGTTTCCATATCGGTCAAGTCGCGCAGAACACTGGAGATATTCGCCTGAATCTTGGAGTCATCCAAGGTGAGCGCCGTGATTCTCTGCATCTGTCTTAAGTGGTTGACAGCAAGATACGCATTCCATGCCATGAAAGCCAGTAGCGCGGGTGCCAGGACTTGCAGCGCAGCTTTTCGAATCATCTTAATTGTGCCACCCCTCACGTGAAGTTCAGAACACCCTCAGCCGTGATTCGACTGGCTTTGCAAATTTCCTCCGCAACCTTGACCACGGCGTCGCTGCCGCGCACCGGCGCTTCCGCTGACATAACCGAACTGGCAGCCAGGGTAAAAAGCAGAGCGTCCTCCTGCTTGTCGAAGTAGAGCACCACCTGATTCGCCGCCATTGCGCGTACCTCCTGCTGAAGGTCCTTACCGAATGATAGGCCGATTCCCCACCAGAATGAGTATCTCTTTTGGTCCGTCTGATGGTTGATTCATGAAGCTTCCGCGCGACTGATTGCCGGCTCGCGCGGTGAACGCTATCGGGCCGGGGTGACGATGTTTATGATGACGATGTTTATGACGACGATGTTTATGATCAGGATGAAAGGTTGCGGGCGCTAGCTGTGCTGGTAATTACTTTTGCTGGTAATCAGAGATGACATGCGGGGGCTGCGGGTCATCCGATCGAGATCCGGCGGGGATGTGGCTGCGGGCCGCGCCCGCCAGCCGGGGATGAAAAATGCGGTTGGGTGCACGGGAGATCCAGAACAAAAACAGATGGCGAGATGCCGCCGCGAAGCAATTGAATCCGCTCTCCAGTTCCGACAGCTTTCCGCACAGAATACCCACCGTTCGGGAGAGTCAGGTTCGGGAGAGTCAGGTTCGCGAGAGTCACGCCTGGTAGGCCGTGGCACCGCCCACGACCGTGCGAACGATCTCGATATCCTTGATTTTTTCCTGCTCCACCGTGTGCGGATCGTCCGCCAGCACCACGAAGTCGGCCAGCTTGCCGGCTGAGATGGATCCCTTGATCGCCTCTTCGTGTGAGTTGTAGGCGCCGTGAATGGTATTGACCTGCAGGGCTTCAGCAACGCTGATGCGTTGGTTGGCGCCCCAGGTTTCTCCATTCCATCCCCTGCGCGTCACCATGCCCTGCATGCCCATCAGGGGGGCGAACGGCCCCGGACTGAAGTCCGAACCGGCCGCCGCCGGAATCCCGGCGTCGAGGAAGCTGCGGTAGGCCATGCTCCACTTCATGCGTTCTTCCCCATAAAAATGGAACTTGTCGGGGTTGTAATACGCGTAGGTGGTGAATACGGCGGGCACGGCACCGGCAGCCTTGATACGCCGCAGCAGACTGTCGTTGATCAGAGTGCAATGGGTAATCTTGGGACGCGCGTCGGCGCGCGGGAACAGCCGCTGCGCGCGCTCGAACGCCGTAAGCACCATGTCGATAGCAACGTCCCCGTTCGCGTGACAGTTGACCTGGATGGCGGCCCGATGCACCCGCTCGATCCAGGCGTTGAGGTCATCCTGGGTCTCGGTAACGTTGCCGCTGTTCGGGGGATGGGTGCCTTCATAGGGCTTGCTGAGCGCCATGGTGCGCTCGGAGAACGACCCGTCAACGGTGTGCTCTGAGGTGGCTCCGAATCGGATCCACTCGTCACCGAAGCCGGAGGCGATGCCACTACTGATCATCGCCTCGAGCACGCTGTCGCTGGCCTCGTAGCTGACCCGGTGCAGGAGTTCGGCCCGCGCCCGCACCTGCTGCAGAGCGAACAGATTGCCCCCCTCGTGATGCACGCTGGTCAGGCCGTAGCGGACGAACTGCTTGGAAATGTAAGCCAGTCCGTCGCGATCACGTTCGAGCTCCTGCTGTTCTGTAAAGCTCTGATGATTGCCGATTTTAGCGAACACGCTGCGCGCCCGATCGGTAACCCGGCCATTGAGCTCGCCGCTAGCGTCGCGGTCGAAGGTTCCGCCAGGGGGATTGGGCGTGTTCTTGTTGAGACCCGCCATTTCGAGGGCCTTGCGGTTGTAGTAAGAGGTGTGGCCGCCGCGATGATGCACCGCAACCGGGTCCCGCCGGGACACCTGGTCGAGGTCGTGAACGTTGAGCTGCCGATTGTCCTTCACCTTGGTATCGTCGAAGAAGTAGCCGTCCACCCAGGTGCCCGCCGGGGTCTCGCCGGCCCTCGCGCGGAGTTTGTCGACGATGCTGGCGATCGTGACAAACTCGACCACGTAGGGATTGCCTACGATGACCTCGTACAGCAAGGTGTTGCCGCCGGCATGATTGTGGCAGTCGATGAACCCGGGCACGACGGTCATCTGCTTGGCATCGAACGTCTGCGTCCCTTTGCCGATGAGCGCCTTGACATCTTGATTGGCCCCGACGGCGACGAATCGGCCGGCCTTGACCGCGAACGCCTCCGCCTTCGGCGCCCGGGAGTCGACCGTATAGACTTTGGCGTTGAAGACGACGAGTTCGGCGTCCTGCGGTTTGCGCTCGACGCTCTGCGCCTCAAGCGAGCCGCGAGCGCCAAGATATGTCCCGCCGGCTATAGCGGCCAGGCCCGCTCCGGACAGAGTCAGAAATTCTCTGCGGCTGTGTCGGTTCTTCTTCATCGCTGCTGCCTCCAAGTTCATCCGTCACCATTCTTCGTCGCGAAACCCCGCGACCCTGTGATGCCCGCTGCGGCGGAGCGCGAAACATCGTAAACGCCGGTTATAGCCTTTCGAGCGAAATCATTGCAGACTCTTTCACCGGATTGCGCGTGAGCTTCGCGGGATGGAATATGCGACCGCTCCCCTGTTTTCTGGTCCCGGCAGCTGGCCCCCGCGCCCGGGGCTGCCGGGCCGTCGCCCTGCTCCCGCACCGTGATATGAGAACCAGCCACATCCCGTTCGCATTCTCGGATGGTTCGAGTTACCATTGCAAGTTTGAAACGACGACTCTCATCTCCGTCGCGTCCTTCCAAACGCCGATCCAAGTCGCAGAATGTGCGTTTCCTCACCGTCGGGCAGACCGCCCGCATTCTCGAGATCAGTCCCTCCACATTGCGACTGTGGGAGAGTGTGGGTCTGGTGACCCCGGCGCGCAGCGCCGGTCGTTACCGCCTTTATACTCCCGATCTGATGGACATCCTGAAACGCATCAAGTATTTGCGCGACGTAAAACGATTGAACGTTCCCGGCATCAAGCAAGCCATGGCAGGGTCCTTGCCCGCCAAGGCAAGATATGATGGCAAGGCGACGCGGGACCTGGGCGAAAAACTGAGGCGGCTGCGCAAGAAGTGCGGGCTCAATGTGACTGAGGCGAGCAAGCGCGCGCAAATTTCTACCGGTTTTCTGAGCGCCATCGAACTCTCCCGCGCCAATCCCTCGGTGGCTACAATTTACCGGCTGGCGGCTGCCTATGGCACCACCGTACTCGAACTCTATGATCTGCCGGTGCAGTCCAGCCGCGTGGTCCGGCCGGGCAATCGGAAAAGCCTCGAGACCAAATCCGGCGTACGCATGGAGTTGCTTTCGACCGGCACCAAGATGCTCGAATCCATGTTGATTCGGGTCCCCCCGGGTACGGGCAGCGACGGCGCCTACATGCACCAGGGCGAGGACTTCCTTTATATGCTCGAGGGAAGCCTGGAAGTCTGGCTCGACGAAGTCGAGTGTCACATCCTGCAGCAGAACGATAGCCTTTGGTTTGAGAGCAATCGCGGCCATCGCTGGTTCAATTCCACCAAAAGGCCGGCCGTCGTTCTCTGGGTCAACACGCCTCCGACTTTCTGATTTTCCCCAACTCTAGAACGAGAATCGCAGCGAAAACTGCTGCACCCGCGGCGTGGTGAGCGTGCGGCGAAAAACTCCCATGGAAGAGCCATCCGCCGACCCGTTGTCGAGCGAGGTGAGCGTGTTGACATCGAAGCGCACGGAATTGGTCACGTTGAACACTTCCCAGGAGAATTTGACGTCCATTCTTTCGCCCAAGGTCCAGCTCTTGGCGACTCCCGAATCGATCCCGAAATAACCGGGGCCGCGGAAATTGTTGCGGCTGCCGGCTTCCCCTACGTAGGGGAAACGCAAGGGAGCTTGGGTGGTAAAGATCTGGTTTTCCATCGCGTCCCGGTCGGCGTCAGAAAACACCTGGGGCGCACCCGCGGGGCTCGATTCTGCGCTGCGGAAAACTCCCGTCTTGATCGCACCGGTCTGGACCATGTTGGTGGTGAACAGGAAGTTGTTGGTGAACCCTTCGCTGTCGGTCAGGCTGAAGGGGAGACCACTGGTCCAGCGGCCCAGTCCGGACAGTTGCCAGCCGCCGATCACAGCGTTGACCCAGGACGGCGCTCCCGCCGCGAACGATTTTCCTCTCCCCAAGGGCAACTCGTAGACCCAGCTGGTGGTGATCACGTGCCGGGTGTCAAAGTCCGAAGGAGCGCGATTCAGCCGCGGATTCCAGGAGTTTTGAATGAAGCTGAGGGCGGTGCTGGTGCCGAGACCGATCGAGGAAGTCGTGGAGGTGGTGCCCTGGGGATTGGTGCGTTCGGTATCCGAACCGAGATCGAGCGATTTGGAGAGGGTGTAACTGAAATCCACCTGCAGTCCGTGGCTCATGGGATGGCGCAGGATAAACTGTCCCGCGTTATAGCTGCTGGTTCCAATCGAAGACCATGCGAATAACGAAGAGAACTGGGGATCCCAGAAGGGCACAGGCGTCCCGCCATTGCACGCGGGGGTGACGCCCCCGTGAGCCACGCCAGTGCAAAGCAGACCCAGGCGGTAGGGTGCGCCAACTTCTCTTCCCGGGCGTCCCGCCCAGCTAAAGCATGAATCCTCGGGGCAATTCAGGTCTCCGGTATAGATGTTCTGGGTGGCACTGAAGCCGCCCGCGGCTGCGGTGGGAAACAGATTCTCAAAGAAAGGAATCGCCGGGATGGTCGCGCTTGGGTCTTCGCCGTGCTGGATGGCGAACTTCGACATCAGCGTCCCTGCCGTGAAATAGTCCATGCCCGAGGCGGGATCCACCAGGTCGGTCGGCTCCGCCAGATCCAGTTGCTGCAGCAGATGCCGCCCGAAACGCCCGACGTAGGCCGATTCCAGGGTCCACCCGCCCGGGAGCTGGCGCTGGATGGAGAAGTCGGCAGCGATCGAGTAGGGAGTTTTCAAATGGTCGTCGATCCCGTCGGAGTTGAACGTAAAGCCTCCGGTCACCGGGTCGACGGGCGGGGTGGCGGGATAGGTAACAGTACTTGAGACCGGGGGCAACACGCCGGTAGGAACGTCGGTGCGGGTGGTGTAACGCGGCGCGTTGTCCGGAGTAAAGATATTCGATGGGGCCGCCTGCGTGCTGGTCAGACCGAACGATCCGAACTGCGAGAAGCTGTTCACGATGCCCTGCCCGAAGTGGTCGTGGTACATGCCCGCCCCGGCGCGAATGGATGATTTGCCCGGACCTCCAAACAATGCGTGCAGGAATCCGTCCTTCGCCTCGGGAGAATAAGCGATCGCCAGCCGGGGAGCGAAATCCATCTTGTTCATGTTCCAGAACGGCTTGCCTCCGCGGCCCTGGCCGGAAGGCACGAACGCGAACGGCGGCTGATCTCCAAGGCCCTGAGCTGCGGCAATGGCACGGTTTGCGAACCACTGGTGCGGGTCGATATCGGGCTGCACCTGTTGGCCGTTCACTTCATAGGGTACCTGCAACAGGGTGTGGCGGAGGCCGGCGGTAATAGTGAGGTTCGGCCGGATACGCCAGGAGTCCTGCACATAGTACTCGAATTCGTTGGCCTTAAAGTCGCGGCCAATCATAGTTCCGGTGGGCAGGAGCGTGGCCGCGCTGGCACTGGTGACCTGGTAAGTATTGTGCGCGTTGATGGTCGAAAGCAGACCGGCCACCGCGGTCACGGCGTTGTCGTAGTTCGAAGAGAATGAATCGGCGACTGCGGGAAACCCGAATGCCGCCGGATCGAAGCTTTGGCCGCTATTGGCAATCTGGGCGTTGCTGATATTGGCCGAACCCGTGCTCGCGGCATTGAACGACACGCTGTTCGACAGCGTGTCGTTGTGAATCAGCCGGTAGTTCACACCCGCCTGCAGCGTGTGTTTGCCTTTAGTCCAGGTGATGTCGTCCACGAAGTTGTGCACCGGGACGTTCAGCAGCGTGGTCGTATTTTCGGAGGTAAGCGGACTGAGCCCGACAAAATCCGAAAACGAATTGTTGCCGGCTCCGATGTTGTTCAGCGCCTGCCGGATATATCCGTAGCGAAAGTTGTTGATCAGATTGGGGCTGATCGTCCACGTGTCCCCGGCGGCAAGCCCCTTCGAAGTATTGACCTGGCTGAAATTCGAGGGATCTCCGGGAAATTGCGGCGCGCCCGAGATGCGATCGCTCAGCAGATTGCCCCGCGCGAAGGCACGATGGCTGGTGCTCGCCTGCCAATCGAGCTTGGCGATGTAGGTATTGAGGCTGATGGGATTGGGCGCCGACCAGGTAAAGCCGGCGCTATTCACACCATCGCCGCCCGCCGAGTTCGAATGCGGGTAGGCTTGCAACGAGGCCAGGGCGGCGGGATTTACGCCGTGTCCGGGACAGGCCTCGTTCAACGGCGTGCAGACCGGGTCCATGGTCGCCAGGTCGGCGGGGGTCAGGGTCTCGGTTCCACCGGCGGGGCGGGCGGGATCGCCGGTGCAGTCATAGGTCAGATTTCCCGCGCGGAATGCGTCGGTCGGAACGGTCAGGTTCTGCTGTTGGTTTTCCGCGGTCCTCTGGCCCTCATAGTTCAGAAAAAAGAAGAGCTTGTCCTTTTTGATGGGACCGCCGAAGCGGGCGCCAAATGTGTTGCGGATCAGGGAGCCCGGCTTGTTGGGAAGACTGGCGCTCAACTGCGACGCCTTGTTGAACCAGTCGTTGGCGGCAAACAGCGTGTCCCGGTTGTACTCGTAGACGCTGCCGTGGTAGTTGTTGGTACCGCCGCGAGTCACCAGCGTCACCTGCGCGCCCGAAGACCGGCCGCTATCGGCGTTGGTATTGGTGGTGGTGACCCGGAACTCTTCCACCGAATCGAGCGTCGAACGCAGCACCCCGGTGAAAGCGTACCCCTGCCGCTGATCGTTATTGTCGAGACCATCCAGGGTAACGTTCGACTGGTCCGAGCGCGCCCCTGCGACCGCTCCACTGCGACTGTCCTGGTCCTGGTTCACGGAACGTCCCAGATAGAGCACGCCCGGTTGCAAGCTCAGCAGATCGGGTACGTTTCGACCCTCCATGGGCAGCGCCTGAATCGTCGAACTGCCCACGGCATTGCCGATGGTGGCATCGGTGGTGTTTAACGTCTGGGCGATATCGCTGACTTCGACGGTGGTGGTCGAAGCCTGCACGGAGAGCACGAAATTGATGGTCGCCGGTTGACTGACCAGCAACTCCGCCTGCTTCGACTGTTTCCCAAATCCCGAGGTGGTTGCCGCGATCGTGTACTGGCCGGGCGGAATCTGAGGAAACTCGTAGGCCCCGCTTGCATCCGTGGGATGGGTTGAGTGGAATCCGGTGGCTGCGTTATCGAGGCTCACCTCGGCCCCGGCCACCAGGGCGCCGGATGGATCGGTGACGGTTCCACGCAGCGACGTGAGTCCCGTCTGTGAGCTTACAAAAACCGGAAACGCCAGCCAGAATACCCACAGTGCAAGCAGTTTGCAGTGCTTCATACCAGCCCCCACGCAATAAGGTAGGAGAACACCGGCCGCTGACGGCGTTGCTCTTTTTTCAGAAAACGTTTCGCGGAACCGGAAGCTTTCGATCCACCACCGACACAAACCCTACTATAGTTCTGGAAGGTTAGAGAAGCGAACTTGGAAATGTCAAGATAAAATTTTTCCTGCGCCGCATCGCGGAAACCGATCCCGTCCGCACCCGTTGCCGAACCGAACCGATGCCGAACCGATCGGGATCTGCCTGCGCGGGGAGTCCCACCTCAGGAAAACCTACAGCCTCGGACGCTGACCGTTTCCCCGCGCTGTCACAGGCCGCCCGAAAGTTCGTTCACCGCCCGGTAGGCCTGGTCGATGGCGGAATCGGTGTAGGCGGTGGCCGCAGAATCGGTATTGGCAATGGTTATTCTTCCAAATGGTTTGCGCCCGATCACGTTGGGACGCTGCTCTTCGGGCCAGTCGGGATCGAACAGCGGGTTGTATTCATAGCCGTAGCCGTGCGGCCACCGGTTGACGGTAATCGCTTCGATGTCGCGCGCCGGGTCGAACCCGCCCGCGCTCAGGGTGCGGGCGAGCTGATCCCGGGTGTTGCGCTCGAAGGTCTCGAAGGTGGTCGCGAGCAGTTCGTATCTGCCCATCTTGTGCTGTTCCCGGGCGGGCAAGCCGGGCTTGCAGGGAGCCCGGCTGAGGTGCAGCAGGATCGGTTCTTCAGGCTTTGTGGGACTGCGGTATTCCCCGATATTCACCGCCGCATTGAGGGAGAAAGCTGACCAATACGATCCCGGCGCAGCCACCCCCCGGATGCCCAGCTTTTGAAACGATGTCCAATTCCTGATACCCACGCTCCCGTAAACCAGCGGCACTTTCACCAGATAGTGCAAGGCCGTTTTTTGTGCTTCGGGAAGCTCGGGGCACAAATAAGGAATCGTCATGTTCCAGCAGGCCAGCACGCATCCCTTGGCGCGCACCCGAAACACCTGCTTCCCGCTGGCGTAGGTGACTTCGACTTCCTTCGCGGCGGCAGGCTCCCCTGCATTGCGGGCGCTCACCACCGTGCTGTTCAGGCGGATTCTTATGGGAGCGTCCTCGCGGTCCAGACGGCTGTAGTCAACTTGCGCGCTGACTACATCCTCGGCGGTGCGGCCGGGCACGGCGTCCGGAACCAGAGCGCGCGCCAGCAACCGGGCGATGGAGGCATTTCCGTCGGGGAAATGAAAACGGTACGAGCCCCCGTTCGCGTAGCCGGCTGCGGAATAGCTCATGTTGGGTGCGGCACCGGGTTCGAGATTCATGCCCTGAAATCCGGGCAGGCCGAGCGCCCAGCAGTCCAGCGCAGGTTCGGCGTCGATGCCCACTCCCCATTCGCCGTCAGTTCGGGTTTGGTAGAAAGCAATCACCCCGGGATCGGCTTTGACTAGGTTGAGCAAAAAGTCGCGGTAGCTGATCTTCGAGAGTCGCGCCTTTTTCTCCGCCGAAGACAGGCCCGGCATGTAGTCTGTTTTGGCCTCTTGAATGCGCACGATGTCACGCTGGACTTCGGGCGACAACGGAGTGCGTGCAAGGAAGTCCGGCCACGTCGCCGTTTTCCGCGCCGGGCTCGCCTGGATTTCATCATCATCCCAGCCCGAGCCGGGAGTGCCCACCACCAGGCGATCCTCGCCAAACGTTGCCTTGTCAAAAAATACTCCGGAACGTAGGCCGAGAGAACGATAGAGCTTGTGATCGGTGTATTCCGCCTCGAATTTCGGCGGATCAATGCCGAGCTTTTTCAACAGTCCGTCGGCCACCGGGCTGTAAGGGTTGGGGCTGTCGATCAGGAACGTACCTCCGTTCGACAGTTGCAACCGTCCTCCCAGGTGAAACTCGTTGCGCTTGGCGTGTCCTCCGAAATCGTCGTGGTTTTCGAGAATCAGGATCCGAGCCGACTTCCCCGCTTTCTCGCGGAAAAAATAGGCGGCCGCCAGCCCGCTAATTCCTCCTCCGACAATGACCAGGTCGTAGCTTTCCCGGGTGTCGACGGGTTGGCCTGCGCTTTGCCAAAAGGTGCCATCGCGCAAGCTGTGGGCAATCTCGAACGACCCGGGGTGGCTGCCGCGCAGCCCATCCTTGATCGGCGGGTTGTATCCCGGCTGGTTCTGCGGCTCCGGGGAACGGGTCGCGCCGATGGCATGGCCGGGTGCCAACATGGCCGCGCCGATCGCCATGCTGGCGCCATTGATGAAATCGCGGCGCGTGATCGGCCGGTCCATGCCTAGATAACGGTCATAAGAACCACTCATAACAAGCTCCGAAAGTGTGGGGGAGTAATTACTGTTTCTTTTTCTTGGGCGCGTGGGAATAGTGCAGGTGTACAACCTTCCACGCTTCCCCGCGCTTGAACCAGACGTCTGTCTCCTGAAACTCTTCGTCGGTGACGATTCCCTTTGCGGAGCGGGTCTTGACACGAAGCAGGTAACTGGCCACCGCCGTATCTCCGCTCGGATCGACCTGCACGTGCATATCGGAAGTCTGGTCCGATTCGACTCCTCCGCCGCTTTTGATGAAGGCGGTCCACATTTTCTCGTATTGTGGAAGATCGGTGCGCCCCTCGGGAAGCCATTGCGTGAAATCGGGATCGTAGTATGCGAAATACGCGGGAAGATCGTTGGCGGCGTAGGCTGCATTCATTTTCTGTTCCAGCTCGTTGATCTCGCGTACCGTACCGGACTGCGCCATCGCCGATCCGGCGGCGACCGCCAGCAGAACAACCACAAACAAACTGCGGTTTCTCATCCTGATTCTCCTCCGGGTCAAATTGTCGGTTCAAGGCAAAGGCGTTGCTAGCGGCCGCGCCTTCCCCGCCACGATGAACGGTGCTGCAGATCGCCTGCAGATCGTACCAGTGGTTCCGACCGTCTAACGAGTCGCAATCAACTCCTGAACCGCCCGGTACCCCTGATCAATGGCCTGATC
>Ga0193726_1001150_pt1 | contig 22143 bp, 18 predicted proteins | sample H2c1metaG_FD_144928 | JGI IMG/M metagenome (GOLD analysis project Ga0193726, IMG submission 144928) | Soil microbial communities from a riparian zone of the East river system, Colorado, United States - H2c1 | ecosystem: Environmental > Terrestrial > Soil > Riparian zone | place: USA: East River...
CAGCTGCGAGGCTGAGCAGCAAGATGCATGCGATGACAGACCAACGAGGGGCGCGCCGCTCTCGACAGCGCAGCCAGGGCGCGCAAGCGCCCACGAATGAACGAGACATGTCGACTCTCCAAAGCTTAAGCCAGCCCAATAGGACGGTAAGATCCAAGCGAGCGGTCACGGAGCGGCTACTACGTCGCCGTTACCGTCGTTAGGACGGATCTAGTGCAGCTTTAGAGAATAGGCGGGCGAATGAGCGGCGAATCGCCGCGAGAGGAGAATCGTGTCGACAGGAATTGCGGAAGCAGCGTTGAAGACCCAAGCCATTTCAGCACTTGCGGTGTCGTTGTGACTGCACTGGCAACCGTGCCGACGCAGGCTTCGAGGCAGCAACCCATCGCGTGTTGGACTTTAGGGCAACAGGAGTCCTGTGACGTGTCAGAGTGCGAAACGAGAGAGGTTTGGCAATCCGTCGACATCAGAGGGGAGATTCCCGCAAATGCGACAACAGACCCCTGTAGGCCGACGGCGAGCATCACGATGGCAACGATGAGCTGGCGCTTCATACACAAAAGCTTAACTGCCGAAGCGCGCTGAAGCAAATCATCGGCAATGGCAGCAGTTTCAGCCAGCATTGCAGTGCGCTTGAATACTGCGAGTTCCGCGGATTGCGGTTGCGCTGCGGAAGATCTACGGGAACTGCACGCGGGTTCCTAGAACTCCACCTTTATTGCTTGCTCATCGTGGTGACGCTGACACACCGGCGCGACTAACGCGCGCAATTCTGGAGTGATTGTCCTACTCCCTGAGTTTACGCGTGCGCGTAACTTTGTGCGCATACGGCGGCAACCCCGCCTCTACTAACTTTTTTGGAGTCACGAAATGAGCAGCAGAAATACAGCCGTGTTTGGTATTTACAAATCAGCGGAACGCGCCGAAACAGCAGTCGATAGTTTAATCGCAGCCGGTTACGACAGCTCCGCCATCTCCGTTCTGTTGCCTGACAGAGGCAGCACAAAGGAATTTGCGCATCATAAGGACACCAAGGCGCCTGAAGGGACGACGACGGGGGCCGCTGCGGGTGGCGTCATCGGCGGCACTCTGGGGGTGCTCGCGGGGATTGGCGCACTGGCCATCCCGGGCGTCGGGCCCTTGATTGCGGCCGGTCCAATTATGGCGGGACTAGCGGGTTTAGGCGTGGGCGGGGCAGTAGGCGGCCTGGTTGGCGCGCTGGTTGGAATGGGCATTCCAGAGTACGAAGCCAAGCGCTACGAAGGTCAAGTGAAGGACGGCGGCACGCTTCTCTCGGTCCACTGCGATACGTCTGAGCAGATTTCTCGCGCCAAGGACCTTCTCAAGGCGACCGGCGCGACCGATATCGCCTCCACGGGCGAGGCGGCCGGCGACAAGACGACCACTCGCGTCGCCTGATTGCAGAGATTCGTTTCACGGGGGTCCGGCTGCGGGCCTCCTTTCGTAATCACTTTTGAGGAACCTATGAATAAGCCAACTATTGCCTTTTTACTCTTGTCGAGCGTGCTCGCAGCTCCGTGCGTCGTCGCCCAGAGCGTGCCCCCTGATAATGCCAAGAGCAACAAAGTCGATGCATCGAATGCGACGGCCACAGCCGATGCGCAATCCAATAATGCTGCGGACCTTTCTTTGACGAAGCGCATACGTCAAAGCGTCGTGGCGGACAAGTCGCTCTCAACCTACGCTCACAACATCAAAATCGTGACCGTTAACGGCAGTGTGACTTTGAACGGCGTCGTGCGCTCGGAGGATGAAAAACGCGCAATCGAGGCGAAGGCGGCAAATATTGCCGGCAAAAACAAGGTCACCAGCGAGTTGAAAATAGCGCCGTGAGCCATCGAACTCAATTATCAATTCACGACAGAGGATTATTTATGCCTACCGACACTAAGAGAAGCACCAGCACCCAGGCTCAGGATGCCATTGCCATGCTGATGGCCGATCATAAGAAAGTAAAGAAACTGTTTTCCGATTTTGACAAGCTCAAGGAAGAAGGCGGCGATGAGGAGAAGTCGGCAATCGTCGATCAAATTTGCAACGAACTTAAGATTCACACGGAGCTGGAAGAAGAGATTTTCTATCCGGCGGTGCGCAATGCCATCGACGACTCGGATCTGATGGACGAGGCTCTCGTCGAACATGCAGGAGCCAAAGATCTCATTGCTCAGCTCGAGGACGCGAGTCCGGAGGATGACCTATATGACGCCAAAGTAACTGTGCTGGGTGAGCAGATCGACCATCACGTCAAGGAAGAGGAAGGGAGCATTTTTCCTAAAGCCAAGAAGGCCAAAGTCGATACCGAGGCGCTGGGGTCAACGATGACCAAACGGAAAATCGCGTTGCTGGACAAAATGGGCATGAATGCCGAAGAAGACGCAGGCGACGATGAGGATGCAAAGCCAGCTCGCGCCGCGAAACGATGACGCAAGGGTGTCCGGCCCGGCGGGCCGGACACTTCGCATATGGCCGCCGGTTAGTACCGGGTGACCACCACGACGTCGCCGTCCCGCCGCGTCACGGTCACACCGACGTTGTCGTCCTGGCGCTGCAGAAGCACGTCGACTGACCCGGTGCTCAGGCGCAAGTTGCGCAGGTGCACGTGGTCCAGAAAATGCGGCAACATCGGTCGATAGAACTTGATCTCGCCGGTCCGGTCGAGCAGTTCCAGGCCAAGGGAGGCCTGCAGCAAGCATAAGGGAGTCGCGCTCGCCCACGCCTGAGGAGAACAAGCCACCGGGTATTGCGTCGGTGCGTTGCGCTCCCGACGGGGGAAGCCGCAAAAGAGCTCGGGAAGGCGTCGCAGATCCATGTAGGTTGCGGCGTCGAAGAGCGCACCGAACACCCGACCCGCCGACTTCTCCAGTCCATATCGGGCGAAGCCCATGGCGATGAGTCCGTTGTCGTGCGGCCAGATCGAGCCGTTGTGATAGGACATCGGGTTGTACCTCGATTCCGACGAGCCGACTGTACGGATGCCCCACCCGCCGAATGCCTCCGGCGACAGGAGCGTGGCGGCGACGCGCTGGGCGCGCTCGCCCGAGGCGATGCCCGTGAACAGGACCTGTCCGGCATTCGAGGAGATTACCCGGCACGGCTGCTTTTCGCCGTCCAGCGCTAGTGCGTACGTCGAGAGATCCTCGCACCAGAACTGTGATTCGAATCGCTGTCGCAGCAACTCGGCTTGCGCGGCAAGAGCGGCGGCGCGCTGCGGATGTCCGAGAGCCTCGGCCAGCACGGCGGCGTGCCGTTTGGCTCCGTATACGTATGCCTGCACCTCGCAGAGTGCGATCGGGCCTTCTGCAAGGCGGCCGTCTCGATGGAAGATCGCGTCAAAGGAATCCTTCCATCCCTGATTCGCGAGGCCCTCGTTCGTCTGGCGATGATATTCGACGAAGCCGTCGCCATCGCGGTCACCGTAATGATCGATCCAGGTGAGCGCGGCTTCGGCGTTCGGCCACAGCGAGCGCACCGTCTCAAGGTCCCCGGTTCTCCGAAAATACTCACCGAGCAGCAGCAGGAACAGGGGCGTGGCGTCGATGCTCCCGTAATAGCGGCCGAATGGCACCTCGCGCAGATTCGCCATTTCTCCATGGCGCATCTCGTGCAGAATTTTCCCGGGCTCGGCGTCGCGTTCCGGCTCGACCGCGGTCGCCTGGGTGGCGGCGAGAAATCCGAGCACACCCCGCGCGATCGTGGGATCGAGCCACAGGGTCATCAGCGCCGTGATAATTCCGTCGCGCCCGAACGGCGTGCTGAACCAGGGAATCCCAGCGTACGGGTAGGGCCCCTGGGGCGTGTCGGTAATCAGCATGTACAAGTCCGAAACGGAGCGTCTGACGATTTCGTTGTATACGGAGTTCGAGCTATCGACGATTGCCGCGCGTGCGCTCGACTCTTTCAGGGCATGCCGGGCGTCGCGCAGACGCCGGTAGAACGTGCGGCCGCTCCATTCGCCCTGGGCCGCGCTGGTGAAGCTGATGCGCGCGAATACCCTGCGCGTCGCCCGGGGCGGCAGCGACACCTCGAAAACCGCTCTGGTCGTCGTTATAGTCCTCGGCGCCGGAAAGAACGCAATCTCCGTGGCCCGTTCGATCTCATCAAGTCCCTTGTAGCGGAGCACGACGCCGTGATCACTCTCGAGCGAGGCCCGGGATTCGCCGCGGGCGCTGCGGTGCTCGCCCCGCACCTCGAAAAGGTCCGCAAAGTCCGACGCGAAGCGGTACGTTAACAGCAAGCTCAAGGGGCGATCGCCGAAATTTCTCACCACCAGCCGCTCGTAACAGGCGCCGTTCCAGATGAACTTCATGCGGTTCAGATGAATATTTTCACGCCGCAGTGCGATCTTGCCATCCTCGAGCAGATCCGGGTTGCTGAGGTCCGCCGTAAACACGGCGTTGTCGTCCTGTGTCATCGAGGAGAGCAGCAGCGGCCGCCCTTCCTCGAGAAGCAGCTGCAGCTGCGACAGCATGCGCGTGTCGCGATAGTACAGGCCCTCGGGATTTCCCGGCTCGCCGCCGATGTCGCCGCGAAGATCGAACACCGCGAAAGTGTCGCCGTGCTTGAGCGTGCGCGTGCGGCGCTGCTGCAGCGTCGCGGAGACCGCGATGGCGTATTGCGGCCCCGGAGCCTCGTCGACCGAATGGGAGGAATCGACCGAATGTGGGGACGGCGTCGGGTCGAACATCGAGAATGTATTCATGCGTTGTTCCCAAATCAGGAGGAAGATCGACGGGGCTTGTAAATTTTTCAGCCACAAGCCTCGGCGAAAACGCAGAAGCAGATCAACATAAGAGTTTCTCTTACAACGCTCGGTTCCAATTGCAAGCCGACAACGGCGACAGGAGCGGATACGATCCGTCCTACGATAGATTGTATCAGCCTGTGGGGACCAGATGAGGATAGCGCAAATCGCACCGCTCGCCGAAGCCGTGCCGCCTAAACTGTATGGCGGCACCGAACGCGTGGTCGCTTACCTGACCGATGCCCTGGTGGAGCTTGGGCACGACGTCACGTTGTTCGCATCCGGCGACAGCGCCACCAAAGCGACTCTACACCCCATCTGGCCGCGCGCGCTGCGCCTCGACCCCGACGTGAAAGATCACTTCGCGCCGCTGTTCATGCAGCTCGAGACCGTGGCGCGGCGCGCTCACGAATTCGATTTGATTCATAGCCATATCGACTACTGCGGCTATCCGTTGTTGCGCTGGCTCGGCACCCCGTCGCTCACCACGCTGCACGGTCGTCTCGATCTGCCCGAACTGCCGCCGCTTTATAAGCTCTACAGCGGCATCCCGGTGGTGTCGATTTCAAATTCACAGCGCGTGCCGCTGCCTGAAGCGAACTTCGTCGCGACGGTGCTGCACGGCCTGCCGCAGAATCTGTTGATCAAGGGCGAGGGACGCGGCGGATACCTTGCGTTCCTCGGGCGCATCTCCCCAGAAAAGGCGCCGGACGCCGCGATTCGCATTGCAGTGCGGGCCGGCATTCCGCTCAAGATCGCCGCCAAGGTGGACCGTGTCGATCAGGAATATTTCAAGACCGCGGTCGAGCCGCTGCTCTGCCAAGCCGATGTCGAGTTCATCGGTGAAATCCGCGAGGACCAGAAGCAGGAATTTCTGGGCAATGCCGCGGCGCTGGTTTTCCCGATAGCGTGGCGCGAGCCGTTCGGATTGGTGATGATCGAGGCTATGGCTTGCGGAACTCCCGTCATCGCGTTCGATAACGGCTCGGTGCCTGAGGTACTGGAAGACGCAGTGACCGGCTTCATCGTGCACGGCGAGGATCAGGCGGTTGAGGCCGTGCGGCGTATCGGTTTGCTCGACCGCGCCCGCATTCGGGGCGAATTCGAGCGCCGCTTCACCGCTCAACGCATGGCGCAGAATTATCTGAAGCTCTATGCACGCCTCATTCAGGCGCGCCGGTTGCCGACTTTGACGCCGCAGGCCGTGGCGGACAGATTCCCGGCTCGATCGCGGGTACCGTTCGGGCGTGTCGCTAGCGCTCCAGCACGAGACAGCCTCCCGGCGCCTGCGCTTGATAACGCCGCGTTGGAAGTTATTCGATAGGGCTAGCCTTGCTAGCGGCTGCTGCGTGGCGCAATTGCCGCGCCATTTTCGCCACCGATGGTGACTTCGACGCGGCGATTGAGCTGGCGACCGCCGGAATCGGCATTGCTCGCCACCGCGAATTCCTTCCCATAGCCTTGGGTTGTGATGCGAGCCGCATCAATCCCCCGTCCTCGCAGCGCGGATCTCACAGCATCTGCTCGGCGCTGTGAGAGATCCAAATTGTAGGAGTCGGTTCCAACACTATCGGTAAAGCCTTCGATCTGCACTCGCCGGTCGGAATGCTCTGTCAAGAATTGGGCTAGTTGATCGAGCTTGCGGGCAGCACCAGAATTCAGCTGTGCCTTGCCGGTATCGAACAGCACATCGCCAAGGGTGAGCACCAAGCCCCGCTCCGTGGGCTTCGCTTTTAGGGTATCGAGTTCCGCTTGTAAGCGAGCCGACTTTTCCGCCTCCTGGTCCCGTGCAGCCTTGGCGTTGTCCGCTTCGTGTGCGCGCGCCGCCAATTGAATCTGATCGCGCTCGGCCTGTCCTGCGGCTACTCGCGCATCGTCCGCCTTGGCGGAGGCGTGTAGCTGCGCGAGGCGTGCCGTTTGCGCCGCGAGATACGCGGGGTGAGCGATCGCGGCATCGTCACGATGCGCCGCGGCCGCTTCGGCGATCTCGAGCTCTCTCTTGGCGGCTTGCAAATCGAGTGCGGCGTACTTGGAGACATTCGGGTCTGCTTCAGCGGTGCGTACAACAGCGTGTGCGCTTTCGAGTGCGGCATTGGGTGTCGGTGTTGAGGCGCAGGCGCACATCAGCAGACTTAGTCCCATCCCCATCCATAGTGTCTTATTCATGACGAGGTCCCCCTAGTGAGTCGGTTGAGAGCTGCGTTGCGATTCCTTACGCAGTGCCTCGATGCTCGCGTCAAAATCCGTCGCGGCCTTGCGCGAACGTTGTTGTTGTGCGGTGGCTTCTGCGACCTGCGCATCGATATTCGCTTCTTCGGCGAGTTCGGTGGCGGGCTTGAGGTTGTGGTCCGCATTCGCCTTTTCCGCTCGGCTCAATTTGTCGCGTGCGGCAGAGAGCTCCAGCGGTGCTGCTTGCGGTGCACCTGCCTGCTCGGCGCGTTGCAGAGAGGCTTTCGCCACTGCGATTTTTTCATCCGCCACAGGATTCGCGGCGCAGGCTGACAGCCAAATTGCCGCGCCGGCTGAGGCCGCCAGGCGCGCACCCAAACTTGGTAATCGTAAATTCATAAATCCCCCGGTGCATTGCTCGCTTATATTCTGATCTCGCTCACAATCTGCCAGAATTGCCGCGTGTTTTCTCGCGGCCGGCGCTGCAATGGCATGTAGGGAAATGTCGAGGGGATGTAGGCTAAGATCGCTCCGTGTAGGAGTTATCTCAGGTCGCGTTGCGATGCATTAAACGCGGGATGGCCATTTCTGGCGTGTCAGCGAACAGCGGCGCATCTGCAATTGAATGGAAATTCAATAGCTTCAATCAAGCTTTGCGCGGCTACTCTCTCGAGGTGCTTGTAGGTGCATGGCGCGTCACTTCGCCGATCCTTCATTTTCTGAATTCGCGTAGGAATGATAAAGACTATCCAATATGGGACTCACGTGCTTCAGTAGTGCGTCGTCGTCCGGCTGGAGCGTGCGTGCGCCTGAAACGATCGCCGCGAAGCCGGCCGCTTCGGGAACCGGAATGCCGCCGACGTCAAGATAATGCACCAGCGCGCCCAACCGCGACAGCGCCGTATCATTCTCGAGCCCAAAGCTTGCAACCAAGACCTCGAAAGTTACTTTCGAATCGATGTGCGTGAAGGGTGCACCATCGAAGTCGAAGCCGATAGCTCGCTTCGGACAATCTTTCGGCAACTTCAACCAGATAAACCGGGCCTTCGGATCGATGAAGCGACGGATCAGCCACGCAGAGCATACGCGATCTATCCACATGCATCGCCGGGTTGCCCAAACACGCCCTCGATAGTCCTTGCGATCGCGGCGCAGAATCTTGCCTTTGGCTGAATGCGGCTCCTCGGGCGAGAACTGGGCGGTCAAAGCCGACTCCGCGTCGGTCATCGCACTGTCGAGCTGAGCACGCGATTCGCCCGGAAAAAAATCCACGGCGCCCAGTGCCGCCGCCTCGCGTCGTGCAGCGGCTAGGCGTCGACGCGCCTCGCTCTCGTCAAGCTTTGCGAACTCCTCCCGCAACGCGTGCAGCGTTGCTGCGATCGCCTCGTACTCGGGCGTGCGGTCAAAGAGCGCTCGGAGCGCGTTGCCTTGAGTGCTGCCCAACCCGCCGGCGAGTTCGAGGATGTAGGCCGTCCCGCCGCCGCCTTGAATCTCCTGCTTTTGTCGCTCGAACACCTCACGCGCGGTATCGGACACCGGCAGCACGTACACGCCGTCGCGCAGGGTTCCTGCCCCGGAGGCTTTGAGGGATCGCCAGACGCGCATGCGCAGCGTTTGGTTGCGCCCGGGCAGGTTGGCAATGAAAAGGAACCATTTCAAGGTGGCGGTTGTCATGTAGTGTTCGTTACACAGACGTAGTAGTATCTACTTAAAATGACTCAAGTCCAGATCTATTGTACCCGCCAAGTGGAGGCGCCCATGACTCGGCGCCCACGCCGACAATGTCCGCATCGGCGCGCGAGCTCGCGTACGCCAGGCGGTCCATCATGCGACTCGTGAAGCTGCATAAGTGACTCTCGCCGAATCTGCTTTACGCCGCCCCGTGACCGTCGTGGTGGCGGTGGTTGCTGTGCTGTTTGCCGCCGTGCTGGCGCTACAGGGTACGGCCCGAGACATCTTCCCCAATATCGGCACGCCGACAATCTACGTGGCTCAGCCCTTCGGCGGCATGGATCCCGCCCAGATGGAGGGTTATCTCACTTACTACTATGAGTATCACTTCCTCTACATCACCGGCATCGAGCACATCGAGTCGAAGTCGATCCAGGGAGCCGCACTCGTCAAGCTGCAGTTCTACCCCGGTACCGACATGGCTCAGGCGATGGCCGAGACGGTTTCTTACGTCAATCGCGCTCGCGCCTTCATGCCGCCGGGGACCTTGCCGCCCTTTGTCATGCGTTTCGACGCAGGTAGTGTTCCGGTAGGAAACCTCGTCTTCGCGAGCAGTACCCGTTCCGTGGGCGAGATGCAGGACGCGGCCCTGAACCTGGTGCGGCCGCTTTTTGCGACGCTGCCCGGCGTATCGGCACCGCCGCCGTTCGGCGGCAGCGCCCGCACGATATTGATTAACGCGAAACCTGAGCGCCTGCGCGCTTACAACATGTCGCCGGACGAGCTGGTCACCGCTTTGACCGCGGCGAACACCATCACGCCATCCGGCAACGTGCAGCTCGGCGACAAATATCCGATGGTGCCGCTCAATTCGGTGGTCAATAACATCAAGGATCTCGAGAGCGTGCCGGTGCGCTCCGCCGCCTATCCTGCCGTATTCGTGCGCGACGTGGCCACGGTGACTGACGGCTCGGATATTGTCACCAGCTATGCCCTGGTCAACGGTCGCCGCACCGTGTACATCCCGGTCACCAAGCGTGCCGATGCCTCGACCCTGACCGTCGTGAATCTCGTCAAGAGCAATCTGGAGAAATTCCAGAGCGTGCTGCCTGAAGACATCAAGGTCAGTTACGAATTCGATCAGTCAGGGTATGTCACGAGCGCGATCACGACCCTCGTCACGGAAGGGGCTCTGGGAGCATTGCTGACCGGACTCATGGTTCTGCTGTTCCTGCGCGACTGGCGCAGCGCCTTGATCGTGGTGATCAATATTCCGATCGCGCTCATGGGGGCGGTGCTGGCGCTCGCCATCACCGGCCAGACGGTGAACATCATGACGCTGGGCGGTATGGCGCTCGCCATCGGTGTGCTGGTGGACATGTCCACGGTGGTCGTGGAAAACATCGCGACGAAGCACGTCGCGGGCGGATCCCTCGCATACGCCGTCGTTGATTCGGCGGGCGAGGTCGCCGTGCCGCTGTTGCTTGCGATGCTTTGCGTGCTCGCCGTATTCGTGCCCGCGTTCTTCATGACCGGCACCGCAAAGGCGATGTTTTTGCCGCTGGCGCTGGCAGTGGGATTCTCGATGATCGCCTCCTACCTTCTGGCAAGTACGCTGGTACCCATCTTGGTGGTCTGGCTGGGTAAGCGAGCCGGCCAGCCGGCCGCGCATGGCTCACAGCCCGGGCGCTTCGAGCGGTTTCGGGAGCGCTACGCGCGGTTCATGCGCTGGGTGGTGGCCGCACGAGGCCGCACCGCCACAGTTTATTTCGCGCTGATGGTTCTAATCCTGGTGCTGCTCGGGCCACGACTCGGGAATGAGATCTTCCCGCAGGTCGATGCCGGTCAGTTGCAACTCCGCCTGCGCGCGCCTGCGGGCACACGTGTGGAGACGACGGAAAAGATTGCACTCAAGGTGTTGGACTTGATCAAGCATGAGGCGGGCGGAGCGGATAAGGTCGATGTGACGCTGGGGCTCGTGGGCGTACACCCACCCAACTATCCCATCAATCTCATCTATCTGTGGAACGGCGGATCGGATGAGGCCGTCATGCAAGTGCAATTCAAGCCGGACAGCAAACTGCGCATGGAGCCGTTCAAAGAACGTCTGCGCGCCCGTTTTGCCGCCGAGCTGCCGGATGTCAGTTTTTCCTTCGAGCCCAGCGATATCGTCAGCCGCGTCATGAGCATGGGCTCCTCGACACCGATCGAGGTGGCCGTGACGGGCCCTAATCTCGCCGACGACCGCGCCTTTGCCGACAAGGTCAGAAACGCCCTGAATCGAATGCCGCAGCTGCGGGACGTGCAGTTCGGACAAACGCTCGACTACCCCACGGTGGACGTAAACGTTGATCGGGAACGCGCCGGCTTAGTTGGCGTGAGCATGGCGGATGTCTCGCGTTCGCTGGTAACCGCGACTTCATCCAGCCGTTACGTCGTTCCTAACTACTGGGCGGATGCCAACACCGGCGTGTCCTATCAGGTGCAGGTGCAGCTGCCTCAGGCTCTGATGAATTCGGCAGAGGAAGTGCGCAACATCACCGTGAACACTCGCGGCGGTCAGAGTCAGCTGTTGCGCAACGTCGGCAGCGTGAGCGATGGAAGCGCTGTTGGAGAATACGCGCGCTACAACGGCCAGCGCATGGTGAGCGTGACGGCGAATCTCTTCAACAGCGATATTGGCAGCGCGGCGGCGGCAATCAACGATACGATCTCCAAACTCGGTAAGCCGCCCGCAAAGGTCGCCGTTGCCCTGCGCGGGCAGGTCGAGCCCTTGAACCAGATGTTGCGCGGCCTGCAAACGGGCCTGGGCGTCGCGATTCTCGCAATCTTCCTGATGCTGGCGGCAAACTTCCAGTCCCTCAGGCTTTCGCTCGCCGTTATGTCCGTGCTCCCCGCGGCCCTTGCGGGCGTCGTGCTGGCGCTCTGGTTCACGGGTACCACACTCAATATTCAGTCTTTCATGGGCGCGATCATGGCCGTGGGTGTCGCGGTATCCAATGCCATCCTGCTGGTGACGTTTGCCGAGCGCGAGCGTGCGAGTAGCGACGCGGCGGCCGCTGCGGTGGAGGGCGGCCGCAGCCGTCTGCGGCCGATCCTGATGACCAGTCTTGCGATGATCGCCGGCATGTTGCCGATGGCGTTGGGGTTAGGTCAATCCGGCGAGCAGTCGGCACCGCTTGGCAGAGCGGTCGTGGGCGGATTGGCCCTGGCCACCGTAGCGACGTTGTTGGTGCTGCCCGCGATCTTCGCACTATTGAGCCGCGACGCGAGGCAAGCGGTTTCCTTGCTGCCGGACGACACTCACGAAGCACGCGCATGAACGAGTGTTCGACTATGCGATACCCCCAAGTTGCAGTGGTAAATACATGAAGTGTCAGTCCGCTCGTTATCCGATCGTGGTCGCGGCGCTTGTGCTGTTGAGCGCCTGCGATCAGCGCGCGCGTGATAGTGCGCAAGTTGCTCAGGATCCACCGGCGCAGGTGCGCATCACTCATCCGTCCGCCGGTCCGATCACCCGCTCGGTCATATTGCCGGCCCAGGTCATTGCGTTCCAGGAAGCGACGCTGTACGCCAAAGTATCCGGCTATCTCAAGAGCATTGCCGTGGACAAAGGTGACAAAGTCGCGGCGGGCGCCGTGCTCGCGCGCATGGAAATACCGGAACTGGTGGCTTCCAGAGCGAAACAGCAAGCGGAACTCAAAGCGGCACAGGCGGATTACAGCCGCCTGCAGGAGTCGCTGCAAAAGGCGCCCGATCTGGTCGTTCCGGAAATGGTCGACCAGGCGCGCGGGCGCTTCGAGATCGCTCGCGCAAGCCTCGACCAAAGCGAAACACTCCTGGGCTACGCGACCATCACGGCCCCCTTCAGCGGCATCATTACCCGGCGTGCTGTGGATCCCGGCGCGTTGATTCAAGCCAGCTCCGCAATCTTGGGGCTGATGGATTTCAGCAAGGTGCGCCTGCAGATCGGGGTGCCGGAAGGCGAGGCAAGCCGCGTCACGGTAGGCCAGCCGGTGCTGGTGACCACGGAGAATTTGCCGGGGATGCATTTCGACGGAAAGGTGACGCGTTTCACGTATGCGTTGGACGCCGCGAGCCGGACCATGTTGACCGAGGTCATGCTGGACAACCCTCAGCTGGCGTTGCGTCCCGGCATGCTCGTCAACGCCAGGATGGGCATCGAACATAAGGAAAGCGCGCTTCTCATCCCAGTGGAGTCGCTGGTGATGGAGAAGGCGAATGCATTCGCGTACACGGTGGACGGCAATAATGCGGCGAAGCATCCGATCAAAATCGGCTTCAATGATGGCAAGAACGTCGAAGTGCTGGACGGATTGGCGGCCAGCGATGCGGTCATCCTGGCTGCAGGCAAGCTCAAACTGAACAACGGCCAGCCGGTACAGGTGGCGGCAGCGCCATGAACGGCACGAACGCCTCGCTTCCCGCACGCAAAGCGCTAATTCTCTGTTTCCTTCTGAATGCATCGTTGATGGGGGCAGCGAGCGCACAGGAGTCTGTGCAGCCCGCGGCCGGGGATTCGACGTACCAGATCGATCTGGCCACGGTGTTGCGGCTCGCCGGCGCGCAGAATCTCGACGTGCAACTGGCGCGCAATGCGGTGGATGAGGCCCACGCCAACTACGCGAGCGCGGTGGAACGTTTCCTGCCGTCTCTCATGCCCTCCGCGAGTTACCTGAGTCACTCGGGCAGGGATCAAAGAGTTGAAGGCCCCTTGCTCGACGTCTCGAAGCACAGCGATACCGCCGGCGCTTATCTGGCGGCGCAAATTCCGGTGGGAGATGCCATCTTCACCGCGCTGCAGACCCATCAGCTTGTGGCGGCGAGCGATGCGGGCGCAACGGCGCAGGAGCGGGATTCGGCTCTTACCGCTGCACAGCAATATTTCGATCTGGTGAAAGCCCAGGCTCTGGTAGGTGTCGTGGGCGATGCCCTGAGCATCTCGCAGAGCTACGAGCAGCAGCTCAATGAGGCCGTGCGCATCGGCATCGTCTTCAAGGGCGATGCCATCCGCGTTCAGACGCAGACCCAGCGTCTGCAGCTCGATCTGACGCGCGCCAGGCAACAGCAGCGGCTCTCTGCGGCCCGGCTCCTACAAACGCTGCATCTTGAACCTTTGCTCGAGCTCATCCCGGCCGAGCGGGAGCCGGCGCCGCTCGCGCTGGCGGATCTCAGCACCTCACCCAAGGAACTTATCCGCACGGCGCTGGAAAACCGTCCGGAACTTGCGCGCAGTACCGCTCAGATCAGCGCAGCTGAGCAGTCGCGCCGCGGGGCGATCTATGGACCGTTGATTCCCACGATCGGCGGGCAGGCGTTTGCGGGCGAGTTCAATGGCGGGGGGGACGTGAAGGTCAACGGCGTGACGGCCAACGGCGGCGGACCGCGGGAGGACTACTCCGTGGGCTTGAGCTGGAAAATCGGCCCCGGTGGCCTGTTCGATCTTGGACGCATCCGGGCGAGCGGCGCAAAATTAACCGCAGCTCAGCTGTCCGACGAGAAATTACGGGACCAGATCAGACGCGAGGTGGTGGACGGATACACTCAGGTTCAGTCGCTGTTCGAACAGCTGCGTGTCGCGCGCCTCAACTTGAGTTCCGCCGAGGAAACACTGCGCCTGACGCGCCATCGCAAGGAATTGGGCGTTGGCATCGTGTTGGAGGACATCCAGGCGCAGCAGGAGTTGCTCAAAGCGCGGTCCGATTACGTAGCTATCGTGACGCAGTTGAATCAAGAGCAATACGGCTTGATGCGCAGCGTGGGCGCACCGTTGCGCACTCCCTGATGCCGCATCCTGCAGGTGCCATCCAGGCGCAGGCTCGCGGCGGGCGATCTCGCCCATGTAGTGGAAGCTACGCACTTGTAATCATTATGACAAACGATCAGTATTGAGGCACCCCGACGATCAGGAGATCCCAATGAACTGGATCACGCGCGAACGCCCCAAGATCGATCGCATCGCCTGCCCGTGGCTCATTCTGCGGTTTATCGACCGCGACGCACAATTTCATTTTGTGCCGGCCGATCGGGTGCTTGCGATGGCTGAACAAATTGGCGCAACTCCCTACGATATCCCAGGCGTCGAGTTGACTCACGCCGGCGAGCTTTGCAGCTTCGATGCGTTTCTCACGCGATACCGGCTCGATGACCCCGCGTTGTCACAGCTCGCCGTCATCGTCCGCGGCGCCGATACGTCGCGGCTCGACTTGGCTCCGCAGTGCGCGGGCCTCTATGCCATCTCATTGGGTCTTTCAGCCACCCTGACGAACGATCACGAGATGCTGCGTCACGGACTCGTCATGTACGATGCCCTGTACGCCTGGTGCGCAACGTTGCAGAACGAAACACATGCTTGGCCGCCTGCCGGCTACTCATTGGCTTCCTAGATTTTAAACTTTCCGGAGAATTCCTATGCGTCGACTTGCAATCCTCATCGCTGCCATCAGCGGCATCTCTCTCACCGCAGCCGCAGAAGCTGCCGACATCGATTGGAGCAAGGTTGATCAGGCCTTGGGCAAACCCGGTACTAATCAACCGGGTGGTGTACACAAGTACGGCCTGCCGCGATCCGATCTTAAAATTATGGTCGATGGGGTGGCCATCAAGCCCACCCTCGCTCTCGGCTCGTGGATCGCATTTATCCCCACAGGCAGCGGCGCGATGTTCATGGGCGACCTCGTGTTGACCGATACCGAGATCAGTCCCGTGATGAAACGACTCACGGACGACGGCATCGAGATCACCGCTGTCCACAATCACCTGCTGCGCACGTCGCCGGCGGTGTTTTACATGCACGTCGGCGGGCACGGGGATCCGGTTAAACTCGCACAGACCCTGCACGCGGGATTGGCTTTGAGTCAAACACCCTTTGCCGTCGCAGCCCCTGCGACGGCGCCTCCGGCCATCGATTTGGATACGGCCGCGATCGATGCGGCGCTCAATGCCAAAGGCACGATCAATGGCGGCGTGTATCAATTCAACATTGCGCGCGCGGAGTCCATCACTGAAGCCGGGATGGCGGTCCCGCCCTCGATGGGCACGGCGATCGCGATCAATTTCCAACCCACGGGAAGCGGCAAGGCCGCCATTACGGGCGATTTCGTGTTGCTGGGCAAGGAAGTCAACCCCGTGCTCAAGGCCATGCGCGATAACGGCATCGAAGTCACGGCACTGCACAGTCACATGATCGATGATTCTCCGCATCTATTTTTCATGCACTTTTGGGCCAATGATGATGTAGCGAAACTTACCCACGGACTGCGAGCTGCGCTGGATTTGGCGAATGTAAAGCACGGCTCTTAAGCGAGAGCAAGGCGACTCCTCGCTGTGCGTGTCGTGTTCGTCTGCGAGAATGGATCAGTCAAAAGCCTCGATCAAGACGTCGCAAGACTGGTAGGCGCTCGAGGCTCGTCTAGATGAAGACGGTCGACAATCCTCGCCCGATCAAGGACCTCGTCCTCTATTTCCTGCGCCTGGGAACCTTAGGTTTTGGCGGACCGGTCGCGTTGGTCGGTCAGATGGAACGCGAATTGGTCACGGAGCGCCAGTGGCTCACCAAAGATGAAATGCGCGAAGTGATCGCCGTGTGCCAGTCACTGCCGGGGCCTCTTGCCATCCAAGTCGGTATTTTCATTTCCTATTTGCGCGGGGGCTTTTGGGGAGCCTGGGCCGGCGGTTGGGTATTCATTCTGCCGAATTTTTTGATTGTCGCCGGCTTAGCCGCGCTTTACGTTCATTTCGGTGCGCTGCAGCCTGTCACGGCGATCTTTTACGGTGTGAGCCCGGTCGTGATCGCGCTCATCCTGCATTCCTGCTACCGGCTCGCGAAACTCGGAATGGAAGATTGGCTGCAATGGTGCATAGCTGCGGTCTGTTTTTTGGTCACTGTCGTGCTGCAGGCAGAAGTTGCATTGCTCTTTATCGCGGCCGGCACCTTGGGCGTCTTGTATTACGGCACGCTGTGCCGTCAGCCGCCTAAAGCCACGACACTCCTTGTCGCGATTCCCGTGGTGCCGGTTGCAAAGACCACCATCTTGGGCAAGCTATTGTTGTTCTTTCTCAAGGCAGGCGCGCTGACGTTTGGAAGCGGCTTGGTGATCGTGCCGTTCTTGCAGCAAGGCGTGGTGCAAGAACATGGATGGCTGGGAGAGCGCGAATTCTTGATCGCAGTCGCCATCGGCATGATCAGCCCGGGACCTGTCGTCATCACCGCGACCTTCGTAGGGTACTTGGTCGCCGGCTTTTGGGGAGCTGTCGCCGCTACTGTCGGAATCTTTCTGCCGTCATTTCTCCTCATTTTGATTGCCGCACCAATTCTGAAACGTCACCGCGGCAATAGAAATGTTCAAGGATTCGTCAAAGGAGCCTATGCCGCCGCGATCGGCACCATTTTAGGTGCGTGCGTACTCCTGGGCCGCATCGCGATCGGGGACTGGTTGACGGTTCTCATCGGTGTGGTGTCATTGGTCCTGTTGTTTCGTTGGAAGGTGAGTAACCCCCTTCTCATGGCCGCTGCGGCGGTGGTCGGCCTAATCGCTTTTCCGCTGCTTCAACCCGCATGGGAAATGGTGCGCTAGAGGCTGTGCTTATTTCATTGGGGTCAGTATGAGAACGATCGTCGCATTCGTCTTCGCGATGGCCGCGGCCGTGGCGGCAAACGCCGCCGCCCCAACGCCTCCGCTTCGTCTTAAAACACTGGTGGATGTCCCGCTCGGCGGGCGGGCAACCCGTCTTGACTATGCGAGCGTTGATGCGGGTCGAGGGCTACTGTTTATCGCACACCTAGGTGACGGTGAGGTGATCGTCGTCGACACCGAAAGTCATCGCCTGATCAAAACGATCGGCAACGTGGCCCAGGTTCATGGCGTACTGGCGATTCCTGAACTCGGCCGCGTCTATGCCTCGGCGACCGGCACGAACGAGGTGGTCGCCATTGATGAGAAGTCACTGGAGGTCACCGCGCGAATGCCGGGCGGCACCTACCCCGACGGCTTGGCGTACAGCCCCGAAACTCACAAAGTCTACGTGTCCGATGAGCACGGCGGGACCGACACCGTGATTGATGTCCTCTCCAATACGCGAGTGGCCACAGTTCAAATCGGCGGTGTGATCGGCAACACGCAATACGATGCCGCCAGCCATCATATATTCATCAATGCGCAAAGCAGCAGAGAGCTCGTCGAGGTGGATCCGGCCGCCGACAAGATCGTGCGACGAATTAAAGTACCAGGAGCGGACGGTAATCATGGACTGCTGATCGATTCCGCATCACACAGAGCTTTCATTGCCTGTGAAGGGAATGATCGTCTCATTGTCGTCGACCTTGTCACCGGCGCCGCTCTCGCCCAATTTCCCGTTGCAAAGGACCCCGATGTGTTGGCCTTCGATGCGCAGCGACAAAAGTTGTATGTGGCCGGCGAGTCCGGCGAAGTCAGCGAGTTTAGCGTCTCAGGCAATGGCATCAGCAAAAGCGGCGAATCGTTCTTGGCACGCAACGCCCACGTGGTTGCCGTTCAGCCGGCGAATCACGAGATCTACTTCCCCCTCATGAACGTGGACGGCAAGCCGGTGCTTCGCATCATGCAGGCTGAAAAAGAGTGAGAGCCGTCTAGCTAACGTGGCTTATCTGATCATTACGAATTAGTCTCGAAAGTCAGAACAAGGCCGGGCTCGGTGGGTAGTTCTACCCAATCGGCAATCAACGAGCGGGTAGAAGTTCCCATTGTGACGGCGTAGATCGCGATGCAATGTAGCCGCGTCGAGCACTTGCACGCGGACGAGTTTCCAAAAGAACACTGAAACCAGCGAGATGCGGCGCGAAATGACTGATAACGCGGGGAATCACATGTTTAAAGAAATTTGCGCCCCGGCGGGTCGCCGCCGCAGGTTTGTTGCGTCCGTCGGCTTAGCGGTAGCCGGCTTGGTGGGATCACTCGCGATGCGGCCGGCCTCGGCGGCCTATGAAGTCGTGACGATAACAAACGGCGGAACCATTGAAGGCGTCGTCACACTTTCCGGGGCGGCACCGGCCGCGGCGCCGATCAAAGTCACCAAAAATCAGGAATATTGCGGCCAAACAATCCCCGACCCGGCTTACACGGTGGACGGCAACGGCGGGTTGGCCAATGTGATTGTCTATCTCAAGGACATTACCAAGGGCAAGGCCGCTCCCACCGAACCGCTGGCGCTGGTGAACACGAAGTGCATGTTCTCGCCGCGCGTGCAAGGCGCCATGGTCAGCGCGCAGGCAAAGATCTCGTCCGAGGATCCGGTGCTGCACAACACACATCCTCAGAATGCCGAGACCAACGCGACAATATTCAACGTGGCCCTGCCGTTCAAAGGCTTCTCGGTGACGAAGCCGCTGCCGAGCATGCCCATGATGATCAAGGTCAAATGCGACGCGCACGAGTGGATGCATGCGTGGATCATGGAACTCGAGCATCCTTACTACGCGACCACCGGCAGCGACGGCCATTTTTCGATAAAGGACGTTCCGCCCGGCAGCTACACGGTGGCGGTATGGCACGAGGCGGCGGGCGGGAACGCGGCGCCCGTCACCGTCGCAGCGGGACAGACCGCGAAAACGAAAATCACGCTCGCGGCCAAATAAACAAAACGCCAATATCGTTAGGGAGTAGCCATGACACGAAATGGGTCGCTGCGGGTCGCCCTGCAGTTAGCGGTGTTCGCCATCGTCATGTTCGTCTTTACCTCACCGGCCTCCGCCATTCCCGCATTTGCGCGCAAATATTCCCTGCGCTGCACGGCATGTCACGAGTCTTGGCCGGTATTGAATGATTTCGGCAGAAATTTCCGCGACAACGGCTATCAGCTGCGATTGGGCAAGGACGATACCGTTACGGCGGATCCCGGTTATTGGCCTGTGGCCGTGCACATTACTCCGACGTATCTGTATACGAAGGCCACCAACCAAGCCACGGATCAGGGAGTGAAGGACATCGGCTCGGGCGGAGTCGCCGATGCGTCAATCGATCTATTGATGGCCGGCGTCCTGACCCAGGACATCTCTTTTCTCGTGGTGCCCACGGGCTTTGCCTCGGACGGCAACGTGCACCTGGAGTCTTACTGGGCATATTTTTCCCGCGTATTCAAGGACTCCGATTGGCTGAACATACGCATTGGCCAGCACGAAGTCGACCTTCCGGCCTCCGGGCACCGGGGGATCTCTCTGACGGATTCCTATCTTCTGTATTCCTATCATCCGGCCGTGCCGGGCGGCAGCAATCTGTCGGCCTTTGACATGGGCGAGAATCAAAAAGGCGTCGAATTTTTGGGTCACGATCAAACATCGCTCACGCGCTACAGCGTGTCGGTATTTTCGGCGCAGGATTCATTGGGTTCGCGGAATGGGCTGAGTTCGCCTTCTGTCTACGGTCATTTCCAAAAATATTTCCGGTTCAAGGATGGGCCGGTGTCCGAAGCCGAATTTGGCGCGTGGGGAGTCGTTGCCAACTATCCCACCGAGTTCCTGACATCGGGTGGCGAGCCCATCCCGGGCACCGGCAGCAGGCTCCAATCGAGCACCCGCTATGGGGTGGAGGCCAATGTCTGGCTTGGGCCCACGACGGCGCCGCTGCATCTGGATTTCGTGTATGGGCATGGCTCGGACAAAAGGGAGCTTCTGACGGGCGCGGATCGCGCCGGCAGCTGGAACGGCGCCTTTGTGGAGGCGATATGGGTGCCTCCAACGGACCTGTTGCATTGGGGCATTTTTGGCCGCTACGACATCATTCGCAATCAGACTCAGCCTTTGAGTACGGCGCCCTCGAACTACAACAACCAGGATCAATGGACATTGGGCGCGCGGTACACGATCGCCTACAGCGTCCGCGACGAAGTCGCCTTCCATTGCGAAATATCGTCGGACAAGGTCAGGGGAATCGGCATCGGAGGACTGGATCAGCGCGTGGACAACATCATGCTGGGAGTCGACTTCACGTACTAGCGGCTTCATCGATTCGCGATCCGCCGCGTTCTGAGGGGTGTATCTATGTTTTATCGTGTCGCGCTTTGGGTTCCGGCATTGGCCGGGCTGCTTCTAGCGGCCGGTCCTGCGGCGGCGGCGAATGCCGGTGATGCGGGAAACGGGAAGTTGGTGTATCAGCGGTATTGCCTGTCATGCCACGGTGCCCAGGGCAACGGTCAGGGCGAGGCGGCCGAGTACATGAGCATCAAGCCGCGGGATTATCGCCAGGGCACGTACAAGTGGCGAAGTACGCCGTCGGGCTCACTGCCGCTCGACACCGATCTCGAGCACACCTTGCTCAACGGACTGTACGGCACTTACATGCCGACATGGCGGGCTCTCGATGAGCGCTCGCGCCTGGACGTGATCGCCTATATCAAGACGTTCTCGCCGCGTTTCACCAGTGAGAAACCCCAGGATCCCATCGTCATCCCGCCTGATCCGGGCTACAGCGAGGCATCGGTCGCCCGCGGCGATGCCGTGTACAAGAAATACAACTGTGCGCAGTGTCATGGGGCGGGCGGGCAAGGCGACGGCCCTTCCGCGCACGAACTGAAGGACGATTGGGGAAATGCGCTGGTTCCCTATGACCTGACCAAGGGACATGTCAAATGCGGCGACAAGTCCACCGATATCTATCGGGTGTTCATGACTGGTCTTGCGGGAACGCCGATGCCGACGTTCGCGGACTCGCTCAGCACCGCGGATGCCTGGGATCTCGTGCATTTCATTCAGAGCTTGAGCCCGCGCTACGCCAAGAACATGGCAGGCACGGTTGCCGGTGCGACCGCCGGGGCAGCCCGATGAGCGACAAGGACACACATTCCGAATCGATCACCCGCTATGAGCCTTCGGGCATCGAGGAGAGGCACGGCATCATTCCGGCGTGGCTCGCCGTCGTCTATGCGGCAATGTTCGTGTGGATGGTTTGGTACACGATTGTTTTCTGGACGGACAAAGGCTGAACTGTGAGTACCGCTGAGAACACGATGTTTGGAGGCGGGCGCGCAGCGCCGGCGGTCGCGGCGGCCAGCGGCGATCTGTTCGACCGCGAGCTCATTCTCAAGTATATGGCCGCGGGGGCTTTCTGGCTGGTTTTCGCGCCCACCATCGGCGCGATCGTGTCGATCAAGTTCAACTACTACGATTTTCTGGGTCACGTTTCCTGGCTTACTTGGGGCCGCCTGCGTCCGGTGCACGTGATGGGCGTCGTGTTCGGCGGCTTTTCGACCGCAGTTATCGGATTGACCTATTTCATCGTGCCAAGATTGTGCGGCGTACCCATGTACAAGCCGCAATGGGGTCACCAGATTTTCTGGATGTGGAACATCGCCTTGATCGTCGGCTTTGCGTCCCTGATGCTCGGCTACAACAGCGGCATCGAGGCGGGTGAGTTCCCGTTATGGGTCAGCATTCCCGTCGAGATCGTGTTGTGCATGCTTGCCATCCAAGTCGTCGTCACGATCAAGCGGCGGACCGAGCCGCGCATTTATGTGAGCCTCTGGTACATGTCGTCGGCCTATATCTGGAC
>Ga0193726_1001151_pt1 | contig 22143 bp, 21 predicted proteins | sample H2c1metaG_FD_144928 | JGI IMG/M metagenome (GOLD analysis project Ga0193726, IMG submission 144928) | Soil microbial communities from a riparian zone of the East river system, Colorado, United States - H2c1 | ecosystem: Environmental > Terrestrial > Soil > Riparian zone | place: USA: East River...
GCGTAGGTCCTTTGCCAGCGCCACTGCAGCAGCTTCGTGCCCGGGGCGGGTTCGCTGCTGGCATCGGGCGCCCGCCCCATGGCGGCAAGCAGCGTGGGTTCATTGGCGCCGACCATCGGCTTCATCCTGGCGTCCAGCGCATCGGAACCCGCGCAGGCTCCCACGAGCAGAGCGGCAAGCAACGCATACCGACGCATGGTGAACTCCTCTTCAGGCCTGTCCGGCTTCGACCAGGCGCTGATAGTACAGCAGGTCGAGCTCGGGCGCCTTCTTAGCGAAGCTTGTCAGGATCATATGTGCGTGACCGCGGTGATGGGTCTGGTGGTTGAACCAGTGGTCGAGCGCCGGCATCAGGGGCTGCACGAACTCATCCGGCGTCGAGACGCGGCGGTAGCGGATGACACCCTTGAGCCGCGCCTCGTCGAGGCTGCCGACCCACGCCACGATGCGCCGGTCCTCGGCGTCGCGCGCGGCACGAAGATCGGGCAGGCGGTCGTGCAGGATCGCGTCCAGCCGGTCCGGCGCCTCGCCCTCGCCGGTGAAGCGCTTCATCCAGATGCGGTCGGTGGCCAGCAGGTGGTTGAGCGTGCCGTGCATCGACTTGAAGAAGGCGCCTTTGTCGGCGCGATACTCGGCGTCCGACAGCTGCGCGGCGGCGTCGTAGAGGCGGTCGTTGGCCCAGGCGTTGTAGCCGGCGAAGGTCGTGTAATGGTCTTTCATGCCGGCATTGTGCGACAGCGCCGGCCGACATCAAGATTGATTGATCCGGTCAACCCTTACCAGACCAGCCGCACGCCGCCGGTGCCGGCGAAGGCGCGGGCATTGTCGGAGAATTCACCGTCGAACTGGCCATAGATCCGCACCATGTGGGTGAGCTCAAGATCGAAGCCGGCGCCCACGACCAGTGCGTTGGGCGAAGGCTGCGCGCCCTGGACCGTGAACGGCGCGTTGGGCAGCAGCGCGCCCAAGGTCGCCGTGGCGGTGCGGTAGACGTTGAATTCGTGCGCCCAGCCCAGCCGCAAGCGCGGCCGCAGGATGGCGTCGTCGGCCGCCGTGATCGCGGTCTCGAACTGGGCGCCCAGCGTGGAGCGGATCGACGTGCTGGTCTGGCCCTGGACGGTGAGGCCCAGCACGCCCGGTGCGCCGGTCGCTGCGTTGCGCGAAGTCTCGGTATAGGCCGACTGCGTCAGCGCCTGCACGGTGAGGCCTGCGAACGGCGTCAGCACGTTCTTGTCGAAGCCGAAGCGCCAGCCGCCCTCGACCCGGCCGCCATACTGGTAGCCGTCGAACGCGCCGTTGGCCAACTCGCTCAGCGACCCGATGCCGATGAAGCGGTTGGTCGTGAAGGTGGCATAGCCGTAGGCCAGCGCGGCGTCGACATAGGCCGGGCCCTCGGTGTAGCCGCCATAGAGGCCGAGGACGATGGATCGCGCGCTGCCCGAGCTTAAAAGGTCGGTCAGGCTGTAGCCGGCGCTGGCGGTGCCCATGGTGAAGCCGATCAGGGCGTTGGGATTGAGCCAGCCTTCGATGCCGGTGGCGCCGCCGCCCGCATTCATGTCGACCCGCGAATTGCCGATGCTCACATTGCGATCGATGCTGTAGGACGAGCCGAAGCCCTGCGCCCAGGCGGTGTAGCGCGGCGCGGCCGGGGGCCCGTCGCAGGCGTCGCCAAGGCATGGCTCGGCCGCGTCGCCCAGGGCGATGCGGGTGCCGCTGCCCGTCGTGCTTGTCGGGCGCTGGGCCTGCTGCGAGGCGCCGCCCAGCGCCGCTGCGCCGCCCAGCGCGCGCGTGCTGCCGGTCTGGCCGAAGATGGTGCCGAGGAACTGGCCCAGCATGGTGAACGAGGCGCCCTGCGAGGCCGTCGCCACCTCGCCGGTGAGCTGCGACAGCGTGTTGGGCGCCGTCGCTTGCAGAAGACCCATGTAAAACGAGGCAAGCGAGCCGGTCAGGCTGGTCGAGTAGTTGGCTTCCAGCACGTTGCCGACGGCGCGCGCATTGGCCCCGCCCGTGGTGGGCTGGTTGAACGGGGCGCGCGTGATCAGGAGGTCGACGCTGGTCGGATTATAGACCGCCGACAGGCTGAGGAAGATCGAGGGCTGCGAGGAGATGTTGGCGAAGCGGCCGGTCGAGCTCGCGAAGCTGAGCACGCCGGCATAGGTCGTGCTCGTGCCATAGAGGCCGGGCTGCACGATGGGCGTGAGCGTGCCGCCGAGATTGGCCACGCCGGTGCCGGCAACGCTGCTGCCGACGCGCAGCGTGTCGTAGTTGCCGGCCGCATTGCTGGGCGAGAGGCGTGTCGTGAACACGCCCGAGCCGGTCTGCGTGAAGGTGCCGTCGACGAAATGGGCGACGCCGCCGCCCGGCGTCAGCGGACCGCTCGCCGTGATCAGGCCCGAATTGACCAGCGTGTTGCCGCCCGAGCCGGCGAGCGAGACCATGCCGTTCAGGGTGCCGCTGTTCGTCACCGAAGCGTTGCCGCCGGTGGCGAGCGCAACCGTTGTCGAGGCGGCGATCACGCCGCTGTTGAGGAGGGTTCCGCCCTGGCCGAGATTGACGCCGGTGGCGCTGCAGCCGTTGCCCGCGATCGTGCCACTGTTGATGATCGATCCGCCGCCCCTCGATGTATCGATGCCGGCGCCACAGGTGCCGATCGCGCCGCTGTTGGTCACGCTGGCGTTGCTGAGCAGCGTGACGATGCCGATGCCGCCCGTGCCGACGGTGATGGTGCCGGAACTCGTGATATTGCCGGCGCCCGCGGCGGCGATGCCCAAGCCGCCTGCGCCGGCGGCGATGGTGCCGGAGTTCGTGATATTGCCGCCGCCCAAGGCGCCGATGCCGATGCCGCTCTGGCCGACGGTGATGGTGCCGGAGTTCGTGATGCTGCCGCCGGCCAAGGTGGCGATGCCCAGGCCGCCGGCGCCGACGGTGATGGTGCCGGAACTGAGGATGCTGCCGCCGCCGATGCCGCTGATGCCGGTGCCGAACGCCCCGGCGGCGATCATGCCGGCATTGATCACGCCGACATTGCCCCGGAAGGCGATGCCGGTGCTGCCGGCGCCGACATTGATGGTTCCGGAATTGAAGATGTTGGCACTGCCGCTGATGCCGGCGCCGTTGGCGCCGACGATGATCGTGCCGGTGTTGGCGACGGCGGCGTTGCCCTGGGCGGCAATGCCGATGCCGTTGTTGCCGACGTTGACGGTGCCGGAATTGGCGATATTGCCGCCGCTCGTGATGCCGATGCCGTTGGTGCCGACCGCGACCGTCCCGCTGTTGGTCACCGTCGTTCCGTCGCCGCCGATGATGCCAGCGCCGCCGGTGCCCACGGTGATCGTGCCGGAATTGACGACGGTGGTCGGGTCGCCGGTCTGGATGCCGGTGCCGTTGTCGCCGGCCGTGATCGTGCCGCTGTTTACCACCGTGGAATTGCTGCCCTGCGCGTCGATGCCAATTCCGCCCACGCCGACAATGATCATGCCGCTGTTCGTGAGGGAGGCGTTGTTGCCCGGGGCGATCATGCCGCCGCCGAAATCGCCGACCGTGATGATGCCGCTGTTGGCGAGGATGCCGTTGTTGCCGAGGATGATCATGGCCGGCGTGAACGTGCCGCCCGTGATCGTGCCGGTATTCGTGAGCTGCAGGTTGTCGCCGAAGGCCACCATGCCGCCGGTGGCGAAGGTGAACGAGCCACCGACGTTGATGGTGCCCGAGTTGACGGCGTTGCCGAGGGTGAGGATGCCGACGCCGTCGATGCCGGCGGTGATCGTCCCCCTGTTCACGATGGTCGAGCCACCGCCGGCAGTGATGCCCGTACCGCCGTCGCCGACGATGATGGCGCCGGAATTGATGCTGGTGCTCGAATTGCCGGCGAGGATGCCGGTGCCACCGCAGCCGGTGCTGGTGATCGTGCCGGCGTTCGTGATGGTGCTGCCGTCGCCGGCAGTGATGCCGGTGCCACCGCAGCCGCCGACCGTGATCGAGCCGTTGTTGATCACGGTGAGGGAGTTCGCGAGGCCGAAAATGCCCATGCCCGATGAGCCCGCGACGATGGAGCCGTTGTTGGTCAGGATGCCGAAATCGGCCGTACCGAGGATCCCAACGCCGCCGTCGGCGACGATGATCCGGCCCGTGCTGGTGTTGGTGACGTTGGGCCCTTGCAGGCCGAGGCTGCCGCCTCCGCCGGCGGTGACGCTGCCGGAGTTGAGGATCGAACCTGTGCCGGCCAGCACGATGCCGGCGCCGGCGTTGCCGACGGTCAGGACGCCGCTGTTGGTCACGTTGGCGCCGTCATTGGCGAAGATGCCGGCAGCGCCCGCGCCGCCGGTGATGGTGCCCGAGCTGGTGATCTGGTTGTTGACGCCCGCAACGATGCCAAACCCGCCGCTACCGACCGAAATGGTGCCGAGATTTGAGGTGATGTTGTTGTCGTTCAGGCTGAGGCCGGTGCCGACCGTGGCGCCCGGCTGCACGCTCACGGTAAGCCCGTCCTGTACACCGGCATCGAAGCCCCCCGGTGAGGGACCGGTGCAGGTCACGGTCGTGCCGGACTGAGTACAGTCGGCATGGGCCGGTCTGGCCGTACCGGCAAACAGCGACCCGGCCGCTGCGAACAACACGAAACCAAAACGCCACGCAGCGCCAGCGCCCGTCGACCTCATCAAGCCTCCGACGCTTTCCAAAATGCTCGGCGTCATAGTGCCGGCCGGCTCGTCTCAGGGCAAGCGCAACCGCCGCGTGCTTCTCAGAAGCCGAACGCCTGGCGCATATTGCCGCCCAAAAGGCCGGCACGGGCCGGGGCGAGGATGGCGTCCACCATCTCCTCCAGCGCCTGCAGGTAATCGCCCATGGCGGGCAGCGTCCGTTCGTCGGGATCGCCCGAGATCCAGGCCTGGCGGCGGAAATAGTCGCTCGGTTTCATCTTGAGGGGCGCACGGCCGCCCAGGAAGGTGGCGGTCGCCACGTCGTCCAGCCGGTCAAGCCAGTAGCCGATCCAGCCCGCGCCCGATTCCAGCAGCACGAGCTTCAGCTTGGGAAAGCGATCGAAGGTGGCGAAGTCGCACGGTCGCGGAACTTGGCCTCGATATAGCGGTCCCACAGGCCCGCATCTTCCAGCACGTGGCCGTCGGCATCGACGGCGCCCTTATGCTTCAGGTGATGAACCGCACTGGGATCGAATACCGGTCGCATTATAGTTCCTCCCCGGCGAGCAGGCCGTAGATATTGACGCTAAGCCAGCGGCCCGAAACGAACCAGCGGTCGCGGATCGGCCCGCCCTCCAGGCGAAATCCCAGGCGCTTGGCGACCGCTGCCGATGGCTTGTTGTCCGGCGCGATCAGCGCCTCGACCTTGTGGATGCCGAGCTTGTCGACCAGGTAGCGCAGCAGCGCGCGGCCGGCCTCGGCGGCGTAGCCCTTGCCCTGGTGCTGCGGCAGCATCAGCCAGCCGACATCGACTCGTTTTTCCCGCAGGTCTCGGCGATGGTAGTTGACCATGCCGATGGCGCCGCGACCGTCGCCTTTGCGGGCGGCGCGCTCCTCGATCGCCCACATCACGTAGTGTTGCGGGCGGTAAACGAGATGCCAGCGTAGCGACTTGCGCGTGTGGGCGAGATTGGGACTCGCCTCGACGCTCCAGTAGCGAAGATTGTCGGCATCGCCATAAAGCTGGTGCATGGCCGGAAGATCGCTGCCGCGAAAAGGCCGCAGACGCAGCCTCTTGGTCAACAGGGTCGGTTGTTTCTTGGGGGTGCGGGCCATTTGCTAGACTAGAGTCTTTCCAATGAAAACGGAATCGTTCAAATCGGAGCAACAGCCAACGACCTCATCCTGATGCGTCTCGAAGGATGGGCTACAGCACGTACGCATTGCCACCCTTCGAGACGGCCGCTTCGCGGCCTCCTCAGGGCGAGGTGATTTCGTCTCGATCGGAAAGACTCCAGGCGCGGAGGCGATTCATGACCAAGCGAATCGGAATCCTGACCAGCGGCGGCGACTGCGCCGGGCTGAACGCCACCATTCGCGCCGTGGCCCTGCGCGCGCATCATGGCTACGGCTGGACCACCATCGGCATCCGCTACGGCACGCTGGGGCTGCTCGAGCGGCCGGTCGAGGCCTTGACGCTCGATCCCGACCGGCTCGATGCGGCGCTGGCGCGCCAGGGCGGCACCTTCCTCGGCAGCACCAACCGCGGCGATCCCTTCGCCTTCCCGATGGAGGATCGCAGCCTGAAGGATCGCTCGGGCGAGATGATCGACGGGCTGGCGAGCCTCGAGCTCGACGGGCTGATCGGCGTCGGCGGCGACGGCAGCCTCGACATCCTGCGCCGCCTGATGGCGCGATCGACCGTGGCCTTCATCGGCATTCCCAAGACCATCGACAACGACGTCGCCAACACCGAGCGCGCTGTCGGCTATTCGACGGCCGTCGCCATCGCCACCGAGGCGCTCGACCGCCTGCACCCGACCGGCGCCAGCCACGAGCGGGTCATGGTTCTGGAGGTGATGGGCCGCGACGCGGGCCACATCGCCATCGCCGCGGGCATCGCGGGCGGCGCCGATGTCGTGCTGATCCCCGAAGTGCCGTGGCGCCTGGAGCGCGTTGTCGAGCATATCGCGCGCCTGCGCGCGGCCGGCCGCAGCTCGGCGCTGGTCGTCGTGGCGGAAGCGGCCCGCCATCCCGTCGATGCGCTCGATCCGCCCCAGCATGGCGTGGGCGATTGGCTGGCGCATCGGCTCAGCCAGGAGACGGGGGCGGAGGCGCGCGCCACGGTGCTGGGCCATGTCCAGCGCGGCGCCATGCCGACCGCCGAGGACCGCCTGCTCGCCTCGGCGCTGGGCGTGCGCGCCGTCGACCTTTTGGCCGACGGCAAGGCCGACCGCATGGTGGCGTGGTGGAACCGCTCCGTGATCGACGTACCACTCGAAAAGGTCGTCGGCCGCTCGCGCACCGTCGACCGCGACGGCGCCCTGATCCGCACGGCCCGCGCGTTGGGGATCTGTCTCGGGGATACGGCCTGACAGGCAATCTGCGCGAGCGTCGGCATTCATTCACCTCCCCCGTTTTACGGGGGAGGTGGCCCGCAGGGCCGGAGGGGGAAAGCCTCAATCGAGATGCCTGCAGATTTCAGATCTGAAATTTTCGAAGATCGCCTGTGTGGCCTCCCCCCTCCGCCCCCTTCGGGGGCACCTCCCCCGTAAAACGGGGGGAGGCGAATGAAACGCCGCGCTCAGGCCTTCATGAAGCCACTGGTTCTCACGTCTGGGCCCTCGATTTGCGGTGCCGGAGGCGGGAAGGACGGGACGGCCGTCGCCGTGCCGCGGCGGCCATGGCAGGGGACGGCAGATGGCGGGGATCGGCCGCGCCCGGTCCGCGATGGACGTGGACCTGCCGGGGATTGACGGGTTCGCCGCACGCCGAGCAGGTCATCACGGGGTCGAAGGTCTGGCCGCAACTGGCATGCTGATGGAGCAGCGGGCGCCCTTTCTTGCCCGCCATGTGTACGTCGCCCCAGTGAACGATCGACATGACGATGGGGTAGAGATCGAGGCCCTTCTCGGTCAGCCGGTACTCGTAGCGCAGCGGCCGCTGCTGATAGGGCACCTTGGCCAGGACGAAATCCTTGACCAGCTTGCGCAGGCGGCTGGCCAGCAGCGGACGGGTGATGCCGAGCCTTGCCTGGAATTCCTCGAAGCGTCGGACGCGCAGGAAGCAGTCGCGCAGGATCAGGAGTGTCCAGCGGTCTCCGATCACGGAGACCGTGCGCGCCACCGAGCACGCTTCTTCTTCGAGCTTGTTCCAACGCATACGCGATCTCTCCGAACGGCGGACTCCAAACTAGCGAAGGTTCAAAAAGAAAACCATCGACCGTGCCGGCAGCTTCTACATTTGCCTCTCCCGTCTTACGGGGGAGGTGGCCCGCAGGGCCGGAGGGGGAAAGCCCCAGTCGAGGTACCTGCAAGTTTCAGATCTGAAATTTTCGGATATCGTCTGTGTGGCCTTCCCCCTCCGCCCCCTTCGGACGTCATGCCTCCCCCGTAAGACGGGGGAGGCATGACGTCCGAACGCTGGGGAGGTGTAGGCGTCATGAGCGTCAGTTGTTATGCGCATGACCCCTCCGCCCGCTACGCGGGCACCTCCCCTCCGCGGATTCCGCGAAGGGGAGGAATGATAAAACACGCGAGTCCGTGCCATCGGGATACGCTCTATCGGGCGGCCGCGATCGCCTCCTCGACGTCGCGCAGCCGGTCCTTGCCGAAATAGATTTCGCCGTCGACGAAAAAGGTCGGCGAGCCGAAGGTGCCGCGCTCGACGGCGCGCTGGGTCTCGGCCAGCAGGGCGTCCTTGACCTCGGCCGTCTGGACGAGCTCGAACAGGCGATCGGCCGGCAGCTCCGATTCGACCAGCGCGGCGCGCAACACCGACGGGTCGTCGAGCTTCTTGGGGTCGGCCCACATGTGGCGATAGACTTCGTCGACATAGCGCTCGAAGACGCCGAGCTTCCGGGCCGCCACGGCGCCGCGCATGATCATCAGCGTGTTGACGGGGAAGAACGGATTGGGCCGATAGCGCGTGATGCCGTGCTGGCGAATGAAGCGGTCGGTTTCGAGCTGCTGGTATTGCGGCTTGTTCTTGATGCCGACGTTGGTCTCCGCCGGCGAGCGGTTGTTGGTCAGCTTGAAGACGCCGCCCAGCAGGACCGGCAGATAGTCGAACTTCACGCCATGCCGCTTCTCGATTCCGGGAATGACGAGATGGCTGAGATAGGCGTTGGGACTGCCGAAGTCGAAGAGGAACTCAATCTTTGGCATGGCTCACCATTTTTCTCCGAAGGGACGGATTTCCATTTCCGAGCTCCAGGCATCGCGCGGCTGGCTGTAGAGCGCCCAGTAGGCCTCGGCGACGGCTTCCGGCCGCATCAGCCGGTCCGGGGCCAGGTTGGCGAGCGCCTCGGCGCCTTCGCGCTCCTTGATGCGCTCGCGCACCCAGGCCGTGTCGACGCCCGAGTCGATCACCAGATGGGCGACGTGGATGTTTTGCGGCCCGAGCTCGCGCGCGGCGGCTTGCGCCACCGCGCGCAGGCCAGCCTTCGCCGAGGCGAAGGCGGCATAGCCGATGCCGCCGCGCAGGCTGGCGGTCGCGCCGGTAAAGAATATCGCGCCCTTGCCGCGCGGCAGCATCAGGCGGGCGGCTTCGCGGCCGGCGAGAAAGCCCGAATAGCAGGCCATCTCCCAGACCTTGCGGAAGACGCGCTCGGTCGTGTCGAGGATCGGGAAGTTGACGTTGGCACCGATGTTGAAGATGCAGACTTCCAGCGGAGCGTGGCCGTCCGCCTCGCGCAGGAACGCGGCGATATCGGCTTCCTGGCGGGCGTCGAGCGAGCGGGCGGCGACCTTTCCTCCGGCCTTTTCGATATCGGCCACCAGCGGCGCCAGCTTGTCGCCGTTGCGCCGGCCGGCAAACACGGTGAAGCCCTCGCGCGCGAACTTGCGCGCAATGGCCGCGCCGATGAAGTCGCCCGCGCCGATGACTGCGGCTGTCGCATTTCTTGCTGTCATTTGGCCCTCCTGGATACTGCTGCTGCGGCCAGGCGATGCTTGAGGATCTTGCCGGTGGACGCCGCCGGCAGCGCGTCGAGGATCACGATCTCGGCCGGCCGCTTGTAGGCGGTGAGCTGTCGGCAGGCGTGGGCCATCAGATCGTCGGCGCAGGCCTGCGAATCCGGCAGCAATTGAACGTAGGCCACGACCTCTTCGTTGCCGGGGACGGCACGCCCGATGACGGCGGACTGGACGACGGCCGGATGGGCGTTCAGGATCGCTTCGACTTCTGCCGGATAGACGTTGAAGCCCGAGCGAATGATCAGCTCCTTGGTGCGGCCGGCGATGAACAGCGCCTCGCCTTCGAACCGCGCCAGGTCGCCGGTGTTGAACCAGCCTTCGGCGTCGATGGCGGCGGCCGTGGCCTCGGCGGCGCGGTAGTAGCCGCGCATGACGTTGGGGCCGCGCACATGCAGTTCGCCAACCCCGCCGCCGGCGACCGGCTTGCCGTCGAGACCGACCAGCCGGACCTCTATGCCCGGCAGGATCGGGCCCACCGACGTGTCGGCCCGCGGTGCGTCGTTGCGCACGCTTGAGATGCCCGGCGCGCATTCGGTGATGCCGTAGGCGTTGAGCAGGGGCAGGCCGAATTCCCTCTCGATGGCCACCTTCAGGGTGGGATCGAGCGGCGCGCCGGCGACATAAAGGCCGCGCAGACGCCCGCGCGGCAGAGCGTTCAGCCCGGCCACGGCCTTGTATTCGAGCAGGCGCTGGTACGTGGTAGGCACGCCGTACATCAGCGAGATGCCCTGTTCGCGAACCGCCGTCACGAAGGAAGCGGGGTCGTACTTCGCAACGATGCACACCGCACTGCCGCCCAGCAGCGTCCCCGCCAGAATTCCCGAAAAACCCACGATGTGGGACATCGGCAGGACGCCATAGACCACGTCCTGCGGCACGGGCTTGCGCAGCGCCCGCGCGACGCTGGCATTGAACAGGATGTTGCGATGCGTGAGCATCACGCCCTTGGGATTGCCGGTCGTGCCCGACGTGTAGAGCAGCGCCGCGACCTGGCGCGCCGCGTCGTCCTCGACGGTTGCCGGCTCCGTGGTCTCGTTCAGCGGACCGATCTGCAAGGTGCCGAGCGGGCCCATGTCCACGGCGCGCGCCTCGTGACGGCGGGCATGGGCGCGGGCGAGCTCGGAGACCTCCACCGTGTAGTAGACAAGGCGGGCGCCGCTGTGGTCGCGGATCTGGTCGATTTCGCGCTCGGACAGGCGTGGATTGGCGACCACTGACCAGGCATCGATCGCCGAGACCGCCAGGATGAGAGCGGCCAGCGCCAGGCTGTTCTCGCTCACGATCATGACCCGGTCGCCCGCGCGCACGCCGTGCTGCCTGAGCGTCGCCGCCGCATCGTCGACGATTTTTTCGAGGGCGCCGTACGTCCAGACCTTGCCGTCGCCGATCAAGGCCGGCCGCTCGGGCGCGCTTTCCGCCCATGGCCTGAAAACCCGGTCGAGCCGCTGCGGCAGACCAGCCAGCAGCTCCCGGGCAGCGCTTTGGATATGTAACGGCGTCATTGCATCTCCCTCCGCGCACTCTTGATTGGTTTTGGCTCGCTGCCTGTATCAGTGTGTTTTTAATACTGGTCAATCGGGGGTTCAATCATAGTTCTCCAGTCATCATTAATTTTTGGCGTTTGAAGAGTGTTGTTTTTACATGGACTATGGCGCGTATTCCCAGAGGGACGTCGCCGTGAGCCAGCTTCGCATCTTCTCCTACCTGCCCAATCCGCGGCTCTGGAAGGCGACCATTGCCGCCAGATTGACCGGCATCGAGCTCGATATCAGAGGTGCGACGCCGGGTGAGCTCGCGGGATGGCTGTGGGACTTCGACGCGCGGCCGCTCTCGGAAGACGAGCGCGAGGCAAGCGGCGGGTTGCAGCTCTCCGGCCGTACCGGCTTCAAGGGGCGGCTTTTCAAGACAGCGGAGTTTCTCGCGGCCCATCCCTTCGGCACCGTGCCGGCTGCCTTCAGTCCGGACGGAAAGGTGGGCATATTCGAGTCCAACAGCATCATGCGGGCCGTCGCGCGGCTGGGCGCCGATGCTTTTCCGCTCTACGGCCGCGATGCCTACAGCGCAGCGCGCATCGACAGTTTCCTCGATGCCAGCCTGGTGTTCGCCCGCGATTCACAGATCTATTTGTTGGCGCTGCGCGGCGAGGTGCCGGCCGATGTGTATGCCCGCGCGCGCGATGCTTTTGCAATCTACATGTCCGGCATCGAGCAGGCCTGGCGCCGGCCCGCCGGTACCTGGTCGGTGATGACGTCACTCTGGCGGATATCTGCTTCGTGGCCGAGTTCACCCTGTTCTCCAACGAGCGGGCGCGGGCCAGGTCGCTGGCCGAGCATGGCCTGAAACCCATCCTGCAGGACGCTATCGCCGCCGACTATCCGCGCGCCATGGCGCATTACGACCGGCTTTGCGCCCATGCCGCTTTCGCGCCCGACGTGGGCCCCTATCTCGCCAAGCTCGCGGCGAAGGCGGCCTGAAGCCGCGCTCGCGATCACCATCCCGGACAAGGAGAATCCATGGCCCGACCGATCGAGTTCCACTTCGATTTCATGAGTCCCTACAGCTATCTCGCCACGACGCAGTTCGGCGCGCTGCGTGCCGACACCGGCGCGGAGATCGTCTACCGGCCGTTCCGCATCCTCGAATTGATGAAGCTGGTCGGCAATCAGCCCACGCCTGAATGCAAGAACAAGCTCAAATACGCCGGCGCCGATATCGGCCGGTGGGCGGCGCGCTACCAGGTGCCGTTCCAGCGCAATCCCAACATGCGCGGCTTCGACTTCGACGCCCTGCGCCGCGCCGCCCTGGCCGCCATCGAGCTCGGGCAGGGCGACGCCTGCGTGCCCGCGCTCTATCGCGCCGTGTGGGCGGGCGATGCCAATCTCGCCGACCGACCCGTGCTGGCGGGCCTGCTCGACAAGGCCGGGCTCGACGGCCAGAGGCTGTTGGAGAAATCGGACGCGCCGCACTACACCAAGCAGCTCGACGAGGCGACGGCGGCGGCGGCCGAGCGCGGCGTCTTCGGCTCGCCGACCTTCTTCGTGGGCGAGCAGATGTTTTTCGGCAACGACCGGCTGGACTTCGTGGCTGCGGCCGCGAAGGCGGCCTGAAGGAGGACGCCATGGTCGAACCAGTCTGCGTCGTCACGGGCGTCGGCCCGGGCACCGGCTCCGCCCTCGCCCGGCGCTTCGCCAAGGGCGGCTATCGCGTGGCCCTGTTGGCGCGCGATCGCCAGCGTCTGGCGGCGCTCGAGCAGGAGCTGCCGGGCGCCAAGGCCTACCCCTGCGACGTCTCCGATGCCCAGCAAGTCGACAAGACGGCCGAGCTGATCGAGCGCGATCTCGGCCAGCCGTCGGTGCTGGTCCACAATGCGGTGGCCGGCGCCTTCGGCTCGTTCCTGGAAATCGACCCGCAGGTGCTGAACCGCAATTTCCAGGTCAATGCCATGGGCCTGCTTTACCTCGCGCGCCGCTTCGCGCCCGCGATGGTGCAGGCCGGCAAGGGCGCCATCCTGGTCACGGGCAACACCTCGGCGCTTCGCGGCAAGCCTTTTTTCGCGGGTTTTGCGCCGACCAAGGCCGCGCAGCGCATCCTCGCCGAGGCGCTGGCGCGCGAGCTCGGGCCCAAGGGCGTGCATGTCGCCTATCTCGTGATCGATGCGGTGATCGACGTGCCATGGGCCCGCGAGCGCTTCAAGCAGAAGCCGGACGAGTTCTTCATCAAGCCGGCAGCCATCGCCGACGAGTTGTGGCACGTGGCGCACCAGGACCGCTCGGCATGGTCGTTCAATGTCGAAGTGCGGCCTTACGCGGAGAGCTGGTAGGCTTGGGCTGGCGAGGCGACGCCGCCTGGAGGGGTGACAGCACTTTGCTGGCATCGCAGCCGGGCGATGCACTGCCGCTGGTGTTTTGACGCGTTTGTCGGCCTCCCTACGGTACGCAAGTATTCGCTGGCGCGCTTCGGCGCTTGACAAGACTGAGCAATGTTGTGGCGTATGTCTGCCGAGACTCACTCAAGAGGATCGGCTCATGGCGCCAACACATCCGAAATCATCTGCTCAGGGTCCTCTCCGCCGCGAAGCGGGGGAGAGGAAGGGACCCATTGCGAAGCAATGGGTAGGTGAGGTGGTGGTTGATAAGCACGGGATGTTTCTGGTGCGAGCACCGTTGCCCACCTCACCCTCCCGCGCTTCGCGCGGACCCCTCCCTCTCCCCCCGCTAAAGCGGGCGGAGAGGGCGTTTGAGGCGAGATGTGTGAATACGATGGTGTCCGACGGGAGTCGAAAACGGCCTGCGCTAACTGCGCTAACCCCCCAATGACGTCCGCAATGCCACGCTCAGTCGGCCAGGTCCTTGCGCGTGATCCAGAATACCTCGCCCTCGCTCTGCTCGGTGTCGAGCCAGAGGAGGGGCAGCCGCGGGAACGCCGCTTCGAGCGGCGCACGGCCACGGCCGATCTCGCAGAGGAGCGCACCGTTCGGCGTGAGGTGTCGCGGCGCCTCTTGCAGGATACGGCGCACCAGATCGAGACCGTCGTCGCCTGCGGCCAAGGCCAGGCGCGGCTCGTGACGATACTCGGGCGGCAGGCGCGCCATGCCGCGCGCATCGACATAGGGCGGGTTGCTGAGGATGAGGTCGTAGCGCCGGCTGCCGAGCGGCTTGAAGAGATCGCCGCGATGGAGCGCGATGCGATCGCTGAGCCGATGCGCCTGCACGTTGCGCCGCGCCAGGGCGAGCGCGCCCGCCGACAGATCCGTGGCGTCGATGCGCGCGTGGGGAAAGGCGAAGGCGGCGAGGATGGCGAGGCAACCCGAGCCGGTGCAAAGATCGAGCACGCGCCGGATGCGCGAGGGATCGCCGATCGGCAACACACCATCGGCCAGCATGTCGCCGATGAAAGAGCGCGGGATCAGGGCCCGCCGGTCGGCCTGGAAGCGCACGCCGTGCATGTAGGCCGCGCCCACGAGGTATGGCGCGGGCAGACGCAGGCTCACGCGCGCGTCGATCAAAGTCAGCAGCCGGGCGCGCTCGGCCGCGGTCGGCTTGAGGTCGAGATAAGGCTCGAGCCGGTCGATCGGCAGCCGCAGCGCCTCAAGCACCAGGAAGGCCGCCTCGTCGCGGGCGTTGGTCGTGCCGTGGCCGTAGGCCAATCGCGCGGCGCGGAAGCGGCGAACCGCGAACCGGAAGATTTCACCCAGCGTGTCGAGAGAAGGTTTGTTGGCAGCAGGCATGCCGGCCTAGATTACCCGACATGATTCGCCGCGCCTTCCTTATTGCAAGCCTGCTGGCCTCGACCTCGTCCGTGATGGCGATCGGGCCCGCCCGTGCCGCCTCCGATCTCACGGTGATCTATGTCGGCGGCCTGGACTGTCCGCCCTGCACCGAGTGGAAGAACACGCAGAAGGCGCGCTGGCTCGCCTCGCCCGAGTACAAGAAGGTGACCTGGGTCGAGGTCGAATCGCCCAAGCTCAGGGAGGCTTACAAGGAACGCTACTGGCCGGCCGATCTCAGGCCGGTGCTGGCCCAGCTGCCGCGCAAGAGCGGCACGCCGCGCTTCCTGATCGTGCGGGACGGCAAGCTCGTGGCCAACGAGTTCGGCACCGGCCGGTGGGCGGCGACGGTGGCCGACCTCAAGAAAGAACTGGGAGAATAGAATGGCGGGCGCGCTCGATGGCCTGGTGGTTCTCGACCTGACGACGCACTTGTCGGGTCCGTTCTGCGGCATGCAGCTCGGCGATCTCGGCGCCGACGTCATCAAGATCGAAAGCCCGCACGGCGATTCCATGCGCGGCGCGCCGCCCTTCGTCGAAGGCGAGGGCGCGCCCTTCATGCTGTGGAATCGCAACAAGCGCGGCATTCGCCTCGACCTCAAGGATGCCGCCGACCTGGAAATCTTCTGGGACCTGGTCGACGGCGCCGACGTGGTGCTGGAGAATTTCCGGCCGGGCGTCATGAAGCGGTTGGGGCTGGGCTGGGAGGCATTGCACGCGCGCAATCCGCGGCTGGTGCTGGGCTCGATCTCGGGCTTCGGGCAAACCGGCCCCTATGCCAGCCGTGGCGGCTTCGATCTCATGATCCAGGCGATGTCCGGTTTGATGTCGGTGACGGGCCCCAAGGACGGCCCACCCTACCGCATCCCGCTCGCCATCTCCGATGTCGGCGCCGGCCTCTACCTCACCATCGGCGTGCTGGCGGCCCTTCGGGCGCGCGACAAGACCGGCGACGGCCAGTGGGTCGAGACGTCGCTCCTCGAAGCCACCGTATCGCTCGGCGTCTACGAGGCTGCCAACTATTTCGCCAACGGCATCCGGCCGCCCAAGCTCGGCCAGGCCCATCGCGGCTCCTCGCCCTACCAGGTGTTCCAGACGTCCGACGGCTGGCTCACCATCGGCGGCGCGCAGCAGAATTTCTTCCGCAAGCTCTGCGCCATGATCGGCAAGCCCGAGCTCGCCGACGATCCGCGCTTCAAGACCAACGCCGAGCGGGTCAAGAACAACGACCTGATCGTCGGTCTTCTGCAGGCCGAAGTCGCCAAGCGCAGTACCGCCGACTGGATGACGGCGCTCGAGGCCGAGGGTATTCCCGCCGGCCCGGTGCTGCATCACGACGAAGTTTTCGCCGATCCGCAGATCCTGGCGCGCGGCATGGTGGCCGAGGTCGAGCATGCCAAGGCCGGCAAGCAGAAGACGCTGGGCGTGCCGCTGAAACTGTCGGCGACCCCGGGCGGCGTGCGCCGCGCCGCGCCGCTGCTCGGCCAGCACGACGACGAGATCAAGAAAGCCAAGGGCAAAGGAGCGAAGCGATGGTCGGAGCCAAAGGAGTCCTTGCGGCGCTCGCGCTGAGCCCGGCTTTCGTTTCTGCAGGCGCGCTGGCCCAGAACGGCTACAGTTTCACCGATGCCGCCAATTCGGCGGTGCACTACGACGTGGCGCCGGCCAAACCGGCGATGAGCTGCGTCTCCGTCGCCAACCTCGCGACGGCGGAGACCACGATCATCTCGGTGCGCACCGTGCCGGAAGCCGATGGCGTGCCCGAACATTGCCGCGTCACCGGCCTGATCCAGCCGGAGATCCGCTTCGAGCTCAACCTGCCGCTCAAATGGAACCGCCGGTTCTACATGCACGGCAATGGCGGCTTCGCGGGCGAGGCGCCCGAGTTCGGCTCGCGGCCGACGATCCGCGCCAATGCGCTGAAGCAGGGCTTCGCCACGGCGCAGACCAACACCGGTCACGACGCCACGGCCGAGCCGCTCGCCAGCTTTGCCGCGAGCTACCAGAAGCGGGTCGACTACGCCTTCCGCGCCGTGCACATGACGGCCGTCGAGGCCAAGCGCATCGCCGCCGCCTATTACGGCCGGGCCGCGTCGTATTCCTATTGGGACGGTTGTTCGACCGGCGGCCGCCAGGGCCTGATCAGCGCCCAGCGCTTCCCGCACGATTTCGACGGCATCGTCGCCGGCGCGCCGGTGCCGATGCCGTCGAACACCGTGGCGCAAAGCCTGCTGAACGGCCTGGCGTTGGTGGAAACCCCCGTGCCGGTTGCCAAGATGAAGCTGGTGTCGGAAGCCGTCTATGCCCGGTGCGACGCCAAGGACGGGCTGAAGGACGGCCTTTTGGACGATCCGCGCCGCTGCGATTTCGATCCGGCCCGCGACGTGGCGCAATGCCCGGCCGGACAGGACGGCGAGAGTTGCCTGACGCCGGCGCAGACCGCGGCGATCAAGAAGGTCTATGGCGGCGCGCAGGTCGGCGGAAAGCCCGCGCATTTCGGCCAGCTCGTCGGCGCCGAGACGGGCGGCAATTCCTTCACCGGCAACGGCACGACCGACAGCGGCTGGGCGGCGTGGCTGATCCCGCCGGCCGACGGCAAGGCGCTGCAGCATGCTTACGGCGAGAGCTTCGTGCGCTACTTCCTGGCCAGGCCCGATCCGTCGCTCGACGCGACCAAGTTCGACTTCGCCCGGGACATCGGCAAATACGCCGACGCGCGCGCGCTCCTGAACGCGACCGATCCCAACCTCGGTCCCTTCCGCTCGCGCGGCGGCAAGCTCCTGATGTATTTCGGCTGGGCCGACACCGCGTTGCCGCCGCTGATGGGCGTCGATTATTACATGAAGGCGGTGGCGGCCAACGGGCTCGGCACGCCGGACTTCTTCCGCCTGTTCATGGTGCCCGGCATGTTCCATTGCCGCGGCGGCATCGGCACCGACCGGCTGGACGCCATGACCGCGCTGATCAACTGGGTGGAGAATGGCGTGGCACCCGCGTCGATCACCGCCTCGCAGGTCGACAAGGGCAAGCTTTTGCGCACGCGGCCGCTTTGCCCCTATCCGCAGGTCGCCCGCTACTCGGGCTCCGGCAGCCCCGACGACGCCGCCAGCTTCGCCTGCAAGGCGCCCGACTGACAAGGCGATCGGTTGCTAGCCGCGCCGTTGGAGGCGGTCGGGAATGCCGTCGCCGTTCTTGTCGCTGTCGTAGCGATCGGGGATGCCGTCATGGTCGCGATCGCGCAGGCGGCGCGGCGGCGGCGCGGGCTGCGCCACCGGGACGGGCACGTAGCGCGTCTGGGTCACCACCTGCGGCTGGTAGTAGGTGGGTTGCTGGTAATAGGTCGGTTGGGCGTAGTAGCCGTTGGAATAGCCGTAACCGCTCGGATAGCCGCCGCCGTAGGACGTCGTCGGATAGCCGTTGCTCTCCACGCAGCCGGTTGCCGAGACGGTGAAAGCTGCTGCGGCCAGCCATGTGATGTTGCGCATGTGCCTTGCCTCCTGGAGAGGATCCCTTGTCCCGGGTCCTTCCCACTAGGCCTTACGAGCCGGACCGTGGCGAAGCGGGGGCACAAACGCGATTTGTTGAGGGCAGACGCAAAACCGGCTCCCGGGTCGTGCCGGGAGCCGGCCAAGCGTCGTTCGGGATCTCGGTTAGCGCTGATAGCGATCGGGCACGCCGTCGCCGTTGGCGTCGCGGTCGTACTTGTTGGGGATGCCGTCGCGATCATAGTCGCCGTTCGGACCGCGGCGCGGCGTGCTGTTGTAGGCATAGCCGCTGTTGTAGACGGGCGCCGGCGCGCCGTTGCGGTAGTAACCGCTGTTGTAATAGCCGTTGTTATAGCCGCTGTTGTAGGCCGTATTCGGATAGCCGGTGGACTCGACACAGCCCGCCGTCGTCGCGGCGATCAGGCCGGCCGCGAGCAGCCATTTGACGTTGCGCATCTCGACCTCCGTGGGGAAAGACTTCCCATGCAACGAGGTACGCGAGCGCGAGTGGCGTTATGGGGGCGTAAATTTCATTTTTTATGCAAGGCAACCGCTCTGGCTGCCAGGCGTTTGCGACGCCTAATGCGCGTAGCGCGCCGCGGCGGCGGCGTAGCCGATCCGGCGGCTGAGCGGCACCGGATGCCGGCCCGACACACGTTCCAGGATCAGCTGCACGTCGCCCGCGCTGTCGGCCTTGAGCGCCGCATCGAGAAAGAGCTGCTCCAGCACGTCCTGCTGGGCGTGGCTGCCGCCCAGCAGAAACATGTCGCCCAGGACCGGCCGCATCAGCTTCAGGACCTCGGCGTGGCGGCCCTGGCGATGCGCCAGCACCGCCTCGCAGAGCGGCAGCGCCACCCGGCCGACCAGCCGCTCGATCGTGCCGTTGCCTCGGGCGAAGGCACGCATGCCCTCGATCATGCGCTGGCCGGCCGCGCCGCGGCCGGTCGCGGCCAGGGCCATCATCCAGTGCGGCAGGGTGAAGGCCGACAGGCAATCGCCGATGCGCGCCTCGGCCTTGTCGGCGAGCTCGATCCAGCGGTCGCCGACATCGACGCCCTGGCGCTCCAGCCGGAACAGCATGGAGGCGGCGTTCTGGACGTCGATGTACATGTCGGGCATCGCCTGGGTGAGCGGCGAGCCGAGATCACGGAAGCCGTGATCGTAGAGCGACAGCACCTCGCCGAACTCGCGCCGCTCGATATGGAACATCGAGCGATGCCAGAACAGGTGATGCTTCAGGTTGTTGGCGCCTTCCCAGTTGGGTTCCAGCCGCTTCAGCCAGTCGATGCCTTCGCTGCGCCTTCCTTGCATCTCCAGCACATGGGCGATGGCGTGCGCGCCCCACAGGTCGCCGGGATCGACCTCGATCGCCTGGCGCCCGGCGCCCTCGGCCAGGGTGTAGTTGCCGGCCTCCTCGTGGGCGAAGCAGCGGCAGGACAGGATCATGCCCCAGCCCGGCAGCTCGGCGCTCCAGTGCGGGAACACGCGCTCGACCTCGGCCTGCATGGTGGCCGGCCGGCCGAGCCAGAAGGCGTTGAAATGATGCAGGCGGAAGGCCAGCACGTCGTGCGGATGCTCGGCGAAGATGCCGCGCCAGACCTCGAGCATGCGGTCGAGGTCGCCGTCGACCCAGCGCGCCAGCGCCTCGATGTGGGCGGCCTCGCGCGTGGTCGTGCGCTTGGCGTGCTTGCGGGCCTCGGCCAGCGCCTCGGCCGCGCCCTGAACGTTGGCCTTGTTGTAGGCCAGCATGTTGAAATAGCCACGCAGCACATGGCCCAGCGCGAACTGCGGATCGGCCTTGAGCGCCGCGCCGAGATGACGGGCGGCATCGGTGCGATATTTCAGATAGGCGAGTGTGGCGCGGTCGAAGGCATCGACGGCGGTGCCCGAATCGGTCGACAGCGTGAGGCCGTGCAGGTCCTTGCGCATGACGTTCCTTTTCTGCAGCGCTCCCTACAACGCTCCAGGTGCGGGGCCGCGCGTCGGCCGGGCGTTGAGCTTGGGCGGATGGGTGACGATCGACTTCAGCTCGGGCGTGGGTTTCCGGAGACGCGCAATATCGGGCAGCGGCCGGGCGAGGCCGGGAATGTGCTTGAAAGCCTGCTCCATGGCGTGGGCGGCGCCCAGCACTTCGCCGTCGCCGCGAAAACGGCCGATCACTTGCAGGCCGAACGGCATCTCCTTGTGGTCGAGGCCGCAGGGCAGCGCGATCGCGGGATTGGTGGCGAGCGTGATCCAGTAGGTCGGCGCCAGCCAGTGGTAGTAGTTGCGGAGCTTCTGGCCTTCCATCTGCTCGACATAGAGTTCCTTCCACGGAAACGGCGTGACGCCGACCGTGGGGCCCATTACCAGATCGTAGTCGCGGTAGAGCTCCTGGAACTTGCGGAAGATGCGCGTCTGTTCGGCATGCGCCCAGGCGAAGTCGGCCAGGGTCATGTTGGCGCCGATCTCGTAGTTGGCGCGGATGTTGGGGCCCAAGAGCTCCTTGTTCTTCTTGTAGGCATCGCTGTAGCGCGCCACGAAGTTGACGGCGCGGATGACGTCGAAGCACTTGTCGGCTTCGCCCAGATCCATCTTCACCTCGTCGACCCTGCGGAACAGGTGCTTCATCGCCTTCATCTTGGCGCGCATGGTCTGGCGGATGCCCTTTTCGACCGGCACGCCGCCGAAATCCTCGCTCCACGCGACGTTCAGGCTGCCAAGATCGACCGGCCACGGCTCGGCGAAGGCGTCGCCCTCGATCGGGAAGCTGAGCGGATCGGAATCGTGCTGGCCGATCTGGGTCGCGTAGAGAAGGCAGGTATCGGCTACCGTGCGGCCCATCGGGCCCAGCACCGAGATCGGCGTCCAGCCCATGGGGCGGCGCTCGACCGCGACCATGCCGGGCGAGGGGCGGAAGCCCACCACGCCGCACATCGCAGCGGGAATGCGCAGCGAACCGCCGGTGTCCGAACCGGTGCAGACCGGCAGCATGTCGGTGGCGAGCGCCACCGCCGAGCCTCCCGACGAGCCGCCGGGATTGAGCATGGGATTGAACGGATTGCCGGTGGCGCCCCATACCGGGTTGCGGCTGTTGGCGCCGGCGCCGAATTCGGGAACGTTGGTCTTGCCGACCACGACCGCGCCCGCCGCGCGCACGCGGCCGACCATGACATTGTCCCAGGTCGGCACGAAGTCGCGATAGAGCGGCGAGCCGTAGGTGGTGAGGAGATCCTTGGTCTCCTCGAGATCCTTGATGCCGGTCGGCAGGCCGTGCAGCAGCGGCAGGTCTTCGCCGCGGCGCGCCGCGGTTTCGGCGGCCTTGGCTTCCTTGCGCGCCCGCTTCACCGACATCGCCGTCACGGCATTGACCGCGGGGTTCACTTCTTCGATGCGTTCGAGGCAGGCGTCCAGCAGTTCGACCGGCGAAATCTCCTTGGTGCCGATGCGGCGGCGCAGTTCGACGGTGCTGAGCGAAACCAGTTCTTCGTTGGACATTCTTCCCCCTCGGTTGGCCGGGAGCTTAGCCCTTCCCGTTTCCCCGGGGGAAGGGCACGATGAGCGCGGGAGGAAAAGACATGGCACATCCGCTTCGCGACAAGGCGGCGGTGAGCGGCATTGGCGAAACTGCCTATACGCGCGGCACGCCCAAGAGCGGGCTTGCCCTGCAGCTCGAGGCGAGCCTGGCCGCCATTGCCGATGCCGGCTTGAGCCCGCGCGACATCGACGGCGTCGTGCCTTATTTCCCGGGCGGCGGCATCGCCGAGGATTTCATCGCCAATCTCGGCCTGCCCGAT
>Ga0193726_1001152_pt1 | contig 22136 bp, 22 predicted proteins | sample H2c1metaG_FD_144928 | JGI IMG/M metagenome (GOLD analysis project Ga0193726, IMG submission 144928) | Soil microbial communities from a riparian zone of the East river system, Colorado, United States - H2c1 | ecosystem: Environmental > Terrestrial > Soil > Riparian zone | place: USA: East River...
TCGACGCGGTGTCGTAGATCACGCCTTCGAACGCGTCGGGCAGGCCGATCAGCTGGCGCAGCCAGCCGAGCGCCACGGTCTCGAGCTCCGTCCCGGCCGGCGACGTGCGCCAGAGCATCGCGTTCTGGTTGAGCGCCGCCGCGAGGAATTCGGCGAGGACACCCGGCGCGCTGCCGCTGATCGCGAAATACGCCATGAAGCCGGGATGATTCCAATGCGTGATGCCCGGCAGGAGCACGCGCTCGAAGTCGGCCATGATCGCGTCGAACGGCTCGCCCTGTTCCGGCGCGCGCAGCGGAAGCGCCGCCGTAATCTCGCCCGGCTTCACGCGGGGCAGCACGGGATATTTTTCAGGGTGCTCGAGGTATTCGGCGATCCAGTCGACGAGTTCGTGTCCGTGTCGCCGGAAGCTGGCGGGATCCACTCAACCCTCTCAGTCCAATAACGTGCGCCCGAACAGCGGCTCGGTGCCGCGCGATGCGTAGAATCCGAACACCGCGAGTCCTGCGGTCGCGGCCAGAAGGGCCAGCGACATGCCGGCATACGCCTTCGACAGGTCGGCGGTGATCGGCAGGCTCGTCAGCGCGAGAAACACGAGGAACGTCACCGACAGCGACAACAGCCCGAAGCGTAGGAGCACCGTCAGGAACAGCGCGATCCCGATGATGGTGAACGGCACGTCGATCGAGAGTTGATCCCCTGAGAACGTGCCGTTGATCGCGATCGGAAAGAACACGATCGTCGTCACCAGCACCACCAGCCACGTGCGTTTGACGAACATCTTGATCAGCACGACGCCGAAGATGCCCTGCAGCGCGTTGAGAAGCGACGAGTGCACGAGCGCAAGCACGTAGCCCATGGCATAGTTCGCGCCGTGCAGGCCATCGGGTCTGGTCAGCGTCGGCTCGAGCGGCGGCCATCCCAGCCATGTCGGTACGAGATCGTGGGTGAAGACCGCCAGGGCGACGAGCACGCCGCCGGCGACGCCGGCCAGAATGTCGCGGCCCACGAGCGGATCGCGAATCCGCCCCGACAGCAGCCGCGTCCAGCCGATCAGCAGTTCCGGCCAGATGCGCCGGACGTACGGCTCGAGCGCCATGTAGTAGAGCCAGAAGGTGGCGGCGCTGAAGAGCGCGAGCGCCATCGTGAGATCGAAGCGCGCGTCTTCGAGCGGCAGGCGCGCGTAATGGTGCGCGGTCAGCGCCCATCCGGCGACGGTGGCCAGGAACACCACCGCCGCGGTCCTGAATGCGCCGCGGCGGTCGCCGCGGCCGTTGCGCAGGTTGTGCCGCGTGAGCACCGCCGACACGACCAGCAGGGCGAGCGCGATAATCTGCGCCAGCGAAGCGAAGAGATCGCCCGCTGAGAAGCGAGGCGCCCCACCCGCGCCCGGCGTCGGCGCGGGACTCCACGATCCGATGACGCGGAAGTAACTCAGCTTGCCGTCGTACGCGGCCGCTTCCACTCGCGCCGTTGCGCCACTCATGTCGGGCAGCGGACCCTCCCACGCCACGCGGACCGTCGCGTAATCGCGCGGAATCCACAGCGGCTCCACCTGATGGAAGCTCGCCATCGGCAACGCGGCAGCATCGAACGGCAGCGCCCAGTCGGCCGCGGCGGTCTTTGGCGACGGAACATCGGCGAACGGCGGGACCGCCCGGAACTGCAGCAGCCGGCCCTGCGGATCGAGGAGCACGAGCTGCATGCCTGTCGTCGCCGGCGGATCGGAGAGGGAGGGCGCTGTGGCCGTGCCGAATGGCACGAGACTGACCAGGCCCGTTCGATACCAGTAGAACAGCACCGGCGGACGTCCGCTCGCGAGCGCCTTCCATCGATCGCGGCTCTGATCCGTCCGCGCGACGACGTCCAGATACTCGACCGTGTTTTGCCAGCCGTCCACGTGATCGCCGGGCGGACGCGTGTAGCCGAAGCGCTCGACCAGGTCCTGCGCGCGATCGCGCAGCGCGTCGTTGGACTTCGTGATCGGAATCTGATGAAAGGCGAGCGTCCGATCGGCGAGCATCGCGCATAGCGCCAGCGTCACGAGGACCAGCGCCAGGCCGGCGAGTCCGGCGGCAGGCGCCAGCGCGCTTTGCTCGCCGGCCGCGGCGACCATCTCCGGCGACGGCGTCTCGCCCGCCGCGAGCGCCGCGGCCAGCGGGCTTCCGCCCGGCAGCGCGGCGGACACCGACATCGCGGACGCCGGCCGTCGCCCGGGATCCTCCTCGAGGCACCGCAGAATCGCGCGCTCGATCGTCGGATCCAGGTCGCGGACAACCGAGGAGGGCGCGCGGACGCTGCTGCTCGACTCGTGCAGCCGCATGAGCTCGTCGAGCGTCTTCGCTTCGAGCGCGCGGCGGCCCGTGAACAGTTCGAAGAGCACGAGGCCGAGCGCGTAAACGTCGCTGCGGATCGTGACCTCCCTGCCCGTCAGCTGCTCGGGCGCCATGTACGCCGGCGTGCCGGATCGGATGTCGTCGAACTTGCCCGCGAGGCCGGCGAGGCCGAAGTCGGTGATCCGCACGTGGCCGTTGCCGTCGATCATGATGTTCGCCGGCTTCAGATCGCGGTGCAGTACGCCGCGCTCGTGCGCCGCGGCGAGCCCCGCGCACAGCTGCCGCGCGACTTCGATCGCGCGGTCTTGCGGGAAGCGGCCGATCCGCTTGAGCAGCGACGCGAGATCCTCGCCGTTCACGTACTCCATCGTGATGAAGTGGAGGCCGCCGAATTCGCCGAGATCGTAGGTGCGGCAGACGTTGCGGTGGGAGACGTCGCGCGCAACGCGGACTTCGTTGTGAAACTGCGCGAGGCTCGCGGGATCGTGCTCGAGCGCCGCGGGCAGCATTTTCAGCGCGACCGTCTGCCCGAGCCGCAGATCGTCGGCCCGGTAGACCTCGCCCATGCCGCCGCGGCCGAGCAGCGAGACGATCCGGAATCGTCCGGCGAACACCGTCCCGGGATCGAAGCGGCCTGCGCCGGCCGATCCCGTGGACGACGAATCACTCACTCGGGTCTGATCGTCTTCCATCGATCAGCGGGTGTGCGCCTGAATGTAGTCGAGTGCGAATCTCTTCATCGCCGGGCTGGCGAGGCCGAGCGCTTCCGCTTCGGTCTGCGCGCGATCGGTGTCCCAGTGATCGACGAGGACGCGCTTGATCATCCACATCCCGGCGGCGCGGCTGCCGGCCGCGCAATGGATGAACGCCGGCTGATTGGCGGAATCGCTGACCGCTTTCAGAAAATGATCCACCGCGCTGGGATCCGGCGACGCCATCTGAAACGGCACGTGCACGTAGTTGAGGCCCGCCGCGGACGCGGCCGCCGTTTCACCGGCGACGTCGGCGGTCGGTTCATCGGCGAGCTGCAGGTTGACGACCGCCTTGAATCCGCGCGCCTTCAATTCGGCCATGCCCGCCGGCTTCACCGGGCCGCCGCACGCGACCGTCGTCTCGATGCCGGCGTAGTTGACGATGCCTGGGACGTTGCTCTTGACGGCCTGTCCTGCGCACGGCACGGCGGCTGCCAGTAGAAGGAGAAGGATCGAGAAGCGCTTGCTCATGGTGATGAACATCATAGCGCCGTGCGGGGCGGGAGGGCAGGAAGGGCGGGAAGGGCGGGAAGGCCCGGATGTCTCCTGCCTGTCCTGCCTTTCCCGCCCTTCCTGCCTAACGTTCGATCGTGATGGTGATGGGGGACAGGACCCGGACGGTCGTCTGCGTTCCCGCGGGGAACGACGCCGCGCTCTTGTCGCCGTTCGCGGTGGAGACCGCTCCGGCGCCGCCGCCGACGCCGGCGCCGACCGCCGCGCCCTTCGCGCCGCCGAGAATCGCGCCCAGGATCGCGCCGACCGCGGCGCCGCCGCCCACTTTCGCCGCGCCTTCCGGCGCGTCGCCGTCGCGATAGATCGTTTCCGTGCTGATCGGCTCGCGCGTGCCGTCCGGCAGCATGAGCGTGTGGAAGCGGATGCCGAGCCGCGCGCGGTCCTTGAACTTGCCGCCCTTCTCGACTTCGGTGACGGATCCGATGGCGCGCGTGCCGGACGGAATCGCGATCTTCTCGCCGACGCGGACGTCGCGCGTCACGCGCGCGTCCACACGATCCTCAACGCGAGCCGTCGTCGTGCTGATCGTCCGCTCGATCTGCAGGCCGACGACGGAGTCCGGCGCGATGATCAGTTCTTCGTACGTCTTGGACGGCGGCTCGGAGAGGCGTGCGATTTCCGCGGCGCGATCGTCGGGCCGCGCGGACGGGGGTGGCTGGAAGGCCGCCGGATCGGCCGGGATCGGCTGCACCGCGGGCGGCTGCGAAGGCGGCTGCGCCGCCGGCGGGATCCGCTGGCTGAGCGGAACCTCACGCCGCAAGTTGCTCGCGGACTGTGAAGCCGCGGCGCTGCGCGGCGGCGTCACCGCGCGCGCGGCCGGCGTGCGCGACGCGCTCGACGTGCTCGACGGGGCGACCGGCACGGGCTGCGACTTCGTCGCGGCGTCGTCGTCGCGAGTCGAGGCGCTTGCCGGTGACGGTGCGGCTGCGACAGGTTGTGCCGGCGCCGGAGTGGCGGTGGTGGCCTGTGTGGCCGCCGGAGCGGACGCGACAGCGGTCGGTGCGACCGTTGACGCCGATCGCGTCGCAAGATATCCGCCTACGCCAGCCGCGGTGATGCACGCGGCGGCCAGTGCGGCGAGGAGAAACCGGTTCATGCTCTACTCCTTGGAACTCAGGGTTCACCAGCAAGCGTTGTACCCGGCTGGGGTCCGGATCCTGAACCCTAAAGTCTTGCGAATGGGAAGTTTACCAGATCGGCTCATCCGGCGCAGTGTCCCTTCCACATGAATGTGTCCTGGGGCGAGAGCAGCAGAAACCCGTAAGTCCCCGTTTTCCGGGGTATCCGCGTGGCCACGGGGTTGCACCGGGCAAGTGTGAGAAACTGATCCCATGCGCCACCTGCTGTTCGTTCCGCTGGTGCTCGTCCTTGCGCTGTTGTCGCCGGCCCCGGCGTCCGCCGTCACCATCAACGAAATCCTCTCGTTGTCGAAAGCGGGCGTGTCCGAGCCGGTGATCCTCGCGCTGATCGATCGCGACAAGACTGTTTTCACACTGAGTGCGGAGCAGCTCGTGACTCTGCAAAAAGCAGGAGTCACCGATACGATCGTGATTGCGATGCTGCGCAGTGGGCGCGAAGAGCCGCCCCCCGCCGCGCCGATCGCGGAGGTGGAACCGCTGCCGGAGCCGTTGCCGCCGCCCGAGCAACCTGCGCCGAGTGCCGCGAGTGTCCCGTACGCGGTTCCGTATGCCGTTCCGTATTACGTGGCGGTCCCCGTCGTCGTCGCCCCGCAAGCGGTGCGGCCGCGGTGTGCCGTTCGGGTAACAGGGACCAACGGCGAGCCCGTGACATCGACCACCGGGATGTTCTTCAAGCAGCCGATGCAGGCCGTGGCTGTCTGCCCGCCAGAGGCGCCCCACCGGCCGGCCCGGAAGTAGGCGCTTCACAAGTTAAAGCGTTGATGCTAGGCTACTAAGCCGATTGATGTCCGGTCCCCTCGAGCTCACAGTCGAGCTGACGCCCCGGTCGCGGTTCGACGTGATCGATGTGCGCGGCCGCGCCGCGGCGCTCCATGGCAACGTCCTGGACGCCTATCCGCGGTGCCTCTACTACTCCTTTCATACGACGGCTGGATACCTCGAGCAGAGCCTCGCGTCGCGCCTCGGGCGCAGCCAGGCGAGCGTGGAGCCGTACGTCGAAGTGTTTCGCCAGATTTTTCCTGAAGGCGCGCCGTACGAGCACGATCAGCTGGACCGCCGCGACGAGCTGACGAGCGCGCAGCGCGCCGTCGAGCCGCGCAACGCCGATTCGCATCTCGCGTTCATCGCGGCCGGCCTCAGCACCTGCGTGCAGTATCGCAACCGGCCCGGCGATCCGGTCTGCTTCGTCGATCTCGACGGCGTGTATCAGGATCGCCCCCGGCGGAGGTTGACGACGATCCTCGGGTTCAACGAGGAAGAGGAAGTCGCGCGGCTCACGCTGACGGTGCCTGTGTCGACGCACCCGATCGATTCGATCAACCTGAAGGATCCGAGGCTCGGCGTGTACGAGCAGCTCGTGGATCTCGTGAAGCGTCACGGCGTCGAGCGGGGGCGCGTGCGCCTGGACCTCGCGTCCGGCGAGCGGCACGCGGGGCTCACGGTCAACGAGTACGAGACGCTGCTGATGCGCCACGATCTCGCGCACGTGCTGCGGAATCCGCTGAAGTTCTTCGCGGAGAAGGGGCGGCACATGTGGGCCGACCCGCGCGCGATTCCGGCGAAGACGCTGGATTACGCGAAGTACGACATGGTGCGCACGTTCAACAAGGTGTTCGACGCGCTGGGGCTGCGCGAGTCCGCGGTGGAGCGCGTGCTCGCGCGCGCGATCGCGCTGCCGGCGGCGCGGTTCCTGCGCATGAAGCGCTCGGTGAGCCTGCTCGTGTCGGACCGTGACACGCCGGGCCACGGCGCGATCATCGACGGCACCTATCAGAGTCCGATCCTCGTGCAGTGGCATCGCGCCACCCGCCAGACCCGCCAGGTCGACGTCGTCCTCAGCCGCTTCGCCTGAAAAGGGGCCGTACCCCTTTTTCTGCGCGAGCCGTGAAAAAGGGGTACGGCCCCTTTTTCGTGTGTGTTACAATGTAACACATGGCGTCTTCAACGACCCTGACCATTCGCCTCGACAAGGATCTCGAACGGCTGCTCGATCGGCAGTGCAAGCGCACCGGGCAGAAGCGCAGCGAGATCGTTCGCGACGCGCTCCGGCGCGAGCTGTCCGTGCGTCGGTTCGAGGACATCCGCCGGCGGACGCTGCCGTTCGCCGAGGCTCGCGGGTACCTGACCGACGAGGACGTGATGCGTGACATCTCGTGAGGGTGTTTCTCGACACGAACGTCCTGGCTGCGGCGTTCGGCACCCGCGGTCTCTGCGCTGATCTCGTCCGCTACGTTCTCTCCGAGCATCAATTGATCACCGGCGACGTCGTCCTCCGCGAGCTGCGCGACGTGCTGGCGCGCCGCTTCGGGCTTCCGGCGCGGGACATCCGCGACATCGTCGCCTTTCTGCACGAGCAGGAAGTGGCACCCAAACCAAAGCAGCCCGCGTCGATGCCGGCTCGCGATGCGGACGATCCGTGGATTCTCGCGTCGGCGGTGGCGGGGCGATCGGACGTGCTCGTCACCGGCGATCGCGATCTGCTGGAGATCGCCGACGCCGCGCCGCTGCCGATTCTCAGCCCGCGAGGTTTCTGGGAGTTTGTGCGGAAGAAAGAAGACTGAACAGCCGCGTCAGTGGAATCGAATCACGAACAGAGTCTCCGCGCCCGCCAGAAGTAGAACTTCCATCGTCAGATAGCCTGCAATCCAGACGGCCTGCCGCGCGATTCGCTCCCCGCTTCGTTCCGCGGACCGATGATTCTGCAGCGCCAGCCGAAGCATGAGCGCCACGAAGCCCATGGTGAGGGCGACCCAGAAATAGTCGCTCGCAAATCTGATCAGGGGCGTGGGACTTCTGTGGAACGGCACCGCCGCGTACCTCTTGAGGGCCTCAAACGTCACTCGCGTCGTCCAGTGCGACACGTAGCTCAGGAGCGAGAATCCAGCGAGGGTGACCGGGAGCATCACCACCAGGGCCCTGACGCCGCTGGTGCAGAGCGACGACACATAGAGGGCGCCCGAGGTGAGCAGCACGAGTGCGGTGGTCATTTGCAAGAGAAGCGGCCATCCCCACATCCGACCGCCCTGCGCCCCGAAGTCGGCCGACTCGTGGACGTAGCTGAGCGCCACTGGTACGACAACTCCGAGCACCAGCGCCAGACCGTTCGCCACCAAAACTTTCACGGCCCATTGCTTCCATGACGCCATCGGCAACAGCACCTGCCACTCGAGCGTACCGAACTGTCGCTCCTCGGCGCTGGCCAGCGAGCCGATGAGGATCGCCAACAGCCCGAAGTACAACATGGTGATCGGCAGGGGAAAGTCGACGGGAAAGTCGGGGACGAAACGATCGAGCAGCGACGCCGTCGCCCAGCAGAGGATGTAGATCCCGACGATGAAGGCTGTCATCTGCTGCAGATGCAGTTCCTTCTTCACGAGCAGCCAGACCGGATGTCGCGCGCGCGCGAGGGCGGCCGCGCTCGACGTCGAGTCGTCCCGCCATAACAGCCAGCGAGGCAGATGAAGATCCTGCCCGCGTCCGTCGATGGCCTCGAGGCGCATGAATGTCCGCCAGCCCGCGATCGCGCCTCCCGCGCAAACGGCGAACATTGTCGTCCACCAGATTTCGAGAAGCCTGTGCTGCAGCACCAACGCGCTCGTGACACCGCCCATCGCGATCGCCAGCAGGATCATCGCGATCCACGACGCGCCAGGGATCGCGGTGGTGAACACCACGCCGGCGAGCTGGCTGCGGCACAACATCGTCAGACAGGGCGCGACGAAGAGCGCGCCGAGCGCGATGAGAAGCATCGCCGCCGGACCCCAGAACGACGAGTGCATCTCGGGATGCCGGAGCATGGCGATCGATGCGACGCCATTTAGAACCACGAGCGATGCGAGCAGCACGGCGAGCTTGTTGAGAAAAAGGCGCCGCCGATCGGACGGTTGGGACATCAGCAGCCCCAGGGTCCGGTGCGTGTACTCGTGTCCGATCGATTGCGCGCCGAGCGCAATCGATCCCAGGAGATACGCAACCATCGCCAACTGGACGAGATCCCTGTTGTTCGTGACGATCGCGGCAGCGACGGTTGCGGTGCAGGCAAGCCACACGGGCAAGAGCGCCCGGATCTCCTTCATCACGGCTGGCGGGAGGAACGCGCTCGTCATGCGACGGCGGCTCCCGGCTGGAGCGTCGAAACAAAGATTTCCTCGAGCGTCAACGACTCCGTCGTCAGCGCTTCCGGCGCGAGCGCGCGCAGGCGATCGATGACGTCTGCCGAGTTGCCGTTCGCGATGATCTCGACTTCGCGCCCGCGCCGGCGCAAGACGCGCGTGCCGGGGAGATCGAGAGGGCCCGGCTCGCCTGCGAATCGCGCGTAGATCTTCTCGTAGCGCTTCCGCGCGGCGTCCGCCCCGAGCGTCAGGACGTCGCGTCCGCGATCGATGATCGTGAATTCGTCGATGAGCCCTTCGAACTCCGAGATGAGGTGCGTCGAGACGAAGACCGTCCGCCGCTCCGGCGCACTGTCCTGGTACGCGCCGATCACCGTCTGGATGAATTCGCGCCGGACGATCGGATCGAGCCCCGATGTCGGCTCGTCGAGCACGAGCAGCTCCGGCTCCGGACAGATCGCGGTGATCAGCGCCACCTGCGTCTTCTGACCCTTCGAGAGATGGCTCGCCTTCTGCCGGACATCGAGGCGGAACTGTTTGAGAAGCGCGCCTTCGGTGTCCGCGTTCCAGCGCTCGCGGAACGACGCGAAGTAATCGAGCGTCTCGCGGACGGTCATCCACGGATAGAACGCGACGTGATCAGGGACGTACGCGATCCGCGACTTCACGGCGACTTCATGCTTCGCCGGATCGAGTCCGAACACTTTCGTCGTGCCGCTCGTCGGCCGAATCAGATTCAACAGGCACTTGATCGTCGTCGTCTTTCCGGCGCCGTTGCGGCCGAAGAAGCCGTAGCAGCGCCCCGCTTCGACGCGCAGGTTCAGGCCGTCCACGGCGTCCGTGTGGCCGAAGCGGCGGACCAGATTCGCGATCTCGATGACCGGTGGTTGTTGGCTCATAGGGACTCAGCTCTGGGACGCGCGGGTGCGTTTGTGCGCGAGCGCGTCGTATCGCTCGTCGGCGGCCTCGAGGAAATCGTCCTTGTCGATCTGCAGGTGGTGCGCGCGCACCACCGCCTCGTCCAGCGACTCCGCCAGCATCCTCCGGCGGACGTCCTTCTTGAAGGGTGATGCGGCGGCGCGGACGAAGCTGCCCTTGCCGACGATGGTTTCCACGACGCCCTGGTTTTCGAGCTCGGTGTACGCCTTGGCGACCGTGTTTCGGTTGACGCGGAGTTCTTCGGCGAGCGGACGGATGGCGGGCAGCGGATCGCCGGGCTGGAGGGCGCCGCTGGCGGCGGCGACTTTCACCTGATCGACGAGCTGCAGGTAGACGGCTTTGCCGGACTTGAAATTCAGCTGGAACAACATACGGCGACTGTCATATGACACTATGACAGTCGCCGGCGGTTGTCAAGCAAAGGGGTCCTAGCCCCAGCGCGGCATCTCGTCGGGATTGAGGCCCAGCGCCAGCTTCGAGACGACCTCGTGCGACAGCGCGGAGTTGGCGGGGTGGAAGCGTCCGGCCCGCGCGTCGCGGAAGAGGCGCTCGAGCTCGGCCTTCTTGAACATGCCGAATCCCCCCGACGCGTCCATGGCGCGATCGACGATTCGCCACGCGCCCTCGACGGCGCGGTACTTCGCCGCGACGATCTTGATGGGCCAATCCGGATGCGGCACGCCGTCCGACCAGTCGCGTGCGAGCATCTCGAGCTGGGCGCCGATCGCCTCGAGCTCCATCACCATCTCGGCGATGTCGTGCTGCACTTCGGGATGCCACGCCATCGAGCGCGTGAGCGCGAGGGAGCCCTTGCTCTTCACGTGCTCGATCGTGATGTCCGTCGCCCGGCGCGCGAGGCCGTAATAGATGTTGCCGAATCCGGTGAGCGCCCACGCGAAGATCGCGAGCACGAACAGATCCGCGCCCGCGAATCCCATCGGCACCACGTGCGCGATGTATTTGTCCGGCACGAACGCGCCGTCGAGAATCGTGTCGTCGCTGCGCGTCGCGCGCATGCCCATGACGTCCCACGTTTCCTTGATCGTGTAGCCCTTCGCGTCGCGCGGCATGAACGCGTGCACGACCTTCGGGTTCTTCGGATCGCTCGAGTCCAGCCCGTGCAGCCCGAGACGCGTCCACACCGGCGTCAGGCTGCCGAACGACTTGCGTCCGGTGAATTTGTACCCGCCCTCGACTTTTTCGGCCTTCGTGATCGACATCAGGATCGACGTCTCGTTGCCGCTCTCCGCATGTCCGGCCGCGAAGACTTCACCGGCCGCGGCTTCCTTCAGAATCCACTCCACCGACTTGTCGCCGGAGCGCCACACGTCCGCCGCGACGCCGACCCAGTAGTTGTGCATGTTGATGCAGAGCGCCGTCGGCGCGGCGTAGGTCGCGAGGCGCCGCGTTTCGCGCGCGACGTCCGCGAGCCTGAAGCCAAGGCCTCCGAACTCCTTGGGAATCGCCATCTTGAGATAGCCCGCCTTTTTCAGGTCGTCGAAATCCTCCTGGCAGAATCGGTTCTCCCGATCGTATTGCGGCGCGCGTTCCCGGCACGTTTCGAGCAGCTTGTCCGACAGGATCGATTGTGCGACTTCGGCCATCACGACACCTCTTTTGGTCCGGGTTAGGAACGCGCAGTATCATCGCGTTCGCGGGGAAACGTCAACGGGAATTGCGATAAGGTGACCCCCTCAATGCCCACGCGTCCCACCGACATTATTGTCGTCGGCGCCGGGATCATCGGCTGTGCCATCGCGGCCGAATTCGGGCGCCGCGGCGCGTCCGTGCAGCTCGTGGACGAACGCCCCGCCGGCATGGGCGCGACGCAGGCGTCCGCCGGCGTGCTGGCCCCGTACATCGAGGCCTCCGCCGCTAGCCCGCTGCTCGACCTCGGGGTCCGCAGTCTCGCGTTATTTGACGACTTCATCGCCCGTACGGTTTCGGCCAGCGGTCTCGCCGTGCAGTACCACCGCACCGGGACGCTCGACGTCGCCCTCCAGGACGGCGCGATGGAAAAGCTCCGCGCGACCGCCGCGCTGCTGGCCAGCCGCGACGTCGCGGCGGAACTCGTCGACGGCCACGCCGCGCGCGCCGAGGAACCGCACCTCACGCATGACGTCGCCGGCGGTCTGCTGATCCCTTCGCATGGTTTCGTGTCGGCCGGCGATCTCGTTCGCGCGCTCGCCGTGTCCGCGCGCCGGCACGGCACGCAAGTGATCGAAGGCGGACGCGTCGTCCGCATCATGCCGGACGGCGGCGACATGCTCGTCGTCACCGAGCGAGGGACGCTCACCGGAAACGCCGTCGTGCTCGCGGCCGGCAGTTGGTCAGGTCAACTGGACATCGCGGGCATCGCCGCGCGTGTTCCGGTCCGCCCGGTGCGCGGCCAGCTGCTGCGCCTCGCCTGGACCGGCGCTGCGCTGCGCCGCTCGACCTGGAGCGAGCGCTGCTATCTCGTTCCGTGGGACGATGGGGACGTGCTGGTGGGCGCGACGGTGGAGGAGGCGGGCTTCGACGAGCGCGCGACGGTGGCGGGCGTTCGCGATCTGCTCGAGGCGGTCTGCGAGCTGACGCCGCATGCGTGGACCGCCGGTTTCTCCGGCGCGCGCGTGGGATTGCGTCCAGGCACGCCGGACGATCTGCCGATCATTGGCGCGTCGCGCGTGCAGCCGAATCTCTTCTACGCCACGGGCCACTATCGAAACGGCATCCTGCTCGCTCCGCTGACGGCCGAGCTCGTCGCGGACGCGATGCTCGACGGCAAGATGGATCCGGCGCTTGCATCCGTGAGTCCGCAGAGGTTCGGTGAGCTCTAAATACCAGATCGGTGCGATCCAGCGCGACGGTCAGTGGATCGCGTTCGCGACGCGCGCCGACACCGGCGATCGCTTCGGGATCGAGTGCGCGGGCGCAACCGAGGCCGAGGCCACCGCCCGGCTGACGCGCTGGCTCGACTGGCAGGGCGAGCACGAAGTGGCGCTCGCCGAGCTGCAGCAGGCCGAGCAGTCGTATCATCGCGTCATCGCCGGCAGCGCGTTTGCGAGTCCGACAGAAGGGCCGTCGGCGATCGAGATGCAGAAAGAAGCGCTCGACCGCGTGGAGGCCGCGCGCGTCAGGCTCGACGAGATTAGAGCTCGCAAATAGGGCCGATGCGATGTGTGTAGCCGATGCGATGCGTGTAGGGGCCGAGCTTGCTCGGCCCAAGAGGATCATATGAAACTCTCACCAACCGAGCTCGAACAGCGCATGAAGAACCTCCAGGGCTGGAGGCTCGAGGGCAACGAAATCACGAAGCAGTTCACGTTCGCCGGTTTTCCAGAGGCGGTCGCGTTCGTCGACCGGCTTGCGCCGAAAGCGGAAGCCGCGGATCATCATCCCGACATCCTGATCAACTACAAACGGGTGACGCTGACGTATTCGACGCACAGCGAAGGCGGCCTCACCGACAAGGATTTCGAGGGCGCCGCGACCGCCGACAAGCTGGCCTGATCGTGAAACTGAAGAAGACCTACAGCTCGCGTGAAGTGGCGGCGCTCACTGGTCTCACCGCGCGGCAGCTGCAGGTGTGGGACGCGGGCGGCCTCGTGTCGTCCGCGATTCCGTCGCACAAGACGGCCGCCGGCGGCTACACCGAACGCCGCTACACGCCGATCGATCTCTTCGAGCTGCTCGTGCTCGCGGATCTGCGGCGGCGCGGCTTCAGCGTGTTCCAGCTCCACACCATGATCGGGATTCTGAAGGATCAGTTCGGAACGCGGCTGTTCGACGCGACCGGCGGCGGCGGCCCCGTGCAGCTCCTCACCGGCGGCGACGAGGTGTACGCGCGGACCGCGCAGGGCGATTTCTACAACCTGCTCAAGACGCCGACGCAGCCGCTGCTCGTGCTGGGGAACGAAGGACTGTTGAAGGAGTTGAGCGCGACGCTGCGCCAGCGGCGCCCGAAGAAGAAGATGACGAAAAAGAAACCCGCGCCCGCGGTGGCGGGCGGTTAGGTAATCGGAAAGATCTTCTCGAGGCCGTCGGCCGGCCGCGGAATCACGTGGACGCCGACGAGCTGACCGACGCGCCGCGCCGCCGCGGCGCCCGCATCCGTCGCCGCCTTCACCGACCCGACATCGCCGCGGACGATGGCCGTCACCATGCCGGCGTCGACCTTCTGCCAGCCCACGAACACGACGTTCGCCGTCTTGACCATCGCATCGGCCGCTTCGATCATGCCGACCAGCCCGATCGTCTCGACCATGCCGAGGGCGTCGCCGACTTCACGCTTTTCTTTGGGTTCAGTCTTCTCGGCCATAATCCGCAATCAGAAATCCGCAATCAAAAATGTCTCAGTAGTCTACGCTATCTTCCCCCGAGCGGCGACCGGTAATGTCTCGACGACCGTGTCGCCCTCGACCAGGCGGACGGCGTCCACCAGGTTCGACACCGTGCAGGAGTGATTCGGCAGGACGCGCACACGGTCGCCCGGTTCGAGGCTCGTGCCACTGCTCGCGCGCACGACGGCGTGCTCCTCGGAGAGCCGCTCGATGATCAGGCGCTCGTCCACGGCGTCGCAGGCGCCGTTCAGCACCGCGCCGTGGCCGGGCGCACCGACGATCCCGCGCGCTTGATCGTTGGTCAGCGTCTTCGATCCGCAGTCGAGGATGATCCGATCCGCCGCCGGCTTGGAGACGACGGTCGCGAGCACCGTGAGCGCGCAGTCGCCGACCGCCGCCGCGCCGAGCGCGACCTGGGTGCGGTCGAAGTAGACGTAGTTGCCGGGCCGCAGTTCCGTGAGGCCGCGCTGCTGTGCGCTGAAGCGCAGCGTCGGCGTCGCACCGACGGACAGTTCCTCCAGCGCGATCCCGGCCGCCGCCGCTCGATCGCGCAGCGTCGTCAAAATCCCGGCCTCGCGCGCGGCGATCTCCGAGATCTCCGCCTCGCTCGTCGCGTTGTAGCCGTGGCCGGCGTGGCTGAGCAGCCCACGCAGGTTCACGCCGGGCAGCGCGTGAATGGCGCGGATGAAATCCAGCGCGCCCTCGGCATCAGGATCGATGCCGCAGCGATGAAAGCCGACGTCAACTTTGATCAGGACGTCCAGCCGCCGGCCGGCGCGCGCCATCGCGTCGGACCACCCGCGTGCGACGACGGGATGGTCCACGATGATCGACATCGACGCGCGATCCATCAGCGCGATCATCCGCGATGCGTTCGTGGGATGAACAGGATAGGGAAGGCGGATGTCGGTGATTCCCGCCGCGGCGAATACTTCGGCCTCGCCGACCTTCGCGCAGCAGATCCCGACCGCGCCGCGCTCGAGCTGCCACCGCGCGACGACCGGCGACTTGTGCGTCTTGGCGTGGGGACGAAGACGCAGGCCCGCCGCCGACGCGAGCGCCTGCACGCGATCGATGTTGCGAACCGCGCGGGCGCGGTCGACGACAACCTGTGGAGTGGGAAGCTCGGCGAGTTTCAAAGCACTGCTTTTTTATCACGAAGGCACGAAGAATACGAAGCACACGAAGACATCTTGGGGGCTACCCAAAGACTTCGTGATCTTCGTGACCTTCGTGCCTTCGTGATGAGCCGTCGCTGACTAAGCGAACAGGCCGGGGAATTTCGCTGGGCTGACCGCGTAGCCGGGGAAGATCGGCGCGGCGTTGGTGACGCCGAGGTGGCGCACGACGACTTCGGCGAACACGTCGCGGAAATCGGTCGTCACCGCGAGGTCGCGGCCGTCGTAGCGGCGATCGACCGACAGCCCCGGCCACTTGCCGAAGACGTGCCCGCCGTGGACGCCGCCGCCCATGACCATCATCGCGTTGCCGTGGCCGTGGTCGGTGCCGCGGTTGCCGTTCTCGTTCACCGCCCGCCCGAACTCGGACATCGTCAGCACGACGGTGTCGCCCATGCGATCGCCGAGGTCGGTGACGAGCGCCGCGATGCTCTTCGAGAAATCGTCGAGGCGTCCCGCGAGCTGGCCCTGGCCATTGCCCTGGTTGACGTGCGTGTCCCAGCCGCCGACGTCCGCGAACGCGACCTCGAGGCCGACGTTGGATTTGGTGAGCTGCGCGATCTGCTTCAGCGCCTGGCCGAACGGGCCGCGCGGATAATCGGCGCCGTTGTCCGGCTGATACTTGGACGGGTCCGCCACCTTCAGCATCTTGATCGCGTCGAACGCCTCGCGTCCGGTTCCGTTCAGCACGCGATCGGCCGCCGCCGCATACTCCGCTTCGAACGACGCGCCGACCATCTCGCTCGCCTGCCCGGCGCGGATGCCGAACTGGCCGATCTGATTCACCGCGAGCGCCGGCGCCGTGCCCTGCAGCATGCGCGGCAGCTGCGACGTCAGCGAGACGGCCCGGAACGGTGTCGCCGCCTCTTCCTTGCGCGCCTGCAGATAGCGGTTCAGCCAGCCGTCCGACGTGCTCTTCACGCCCGGCGTGCCCGATTCCATGTAGTCCTGCGCGTCGAAGTGCGAGCGCGTGCTGTCCGGCGATCCGCACGCGTGGACGATCGCCAGTTCGCGCCGATCCCACAACGGCTTCAGCGGCGCCAGCCGCGGGTTGAAGCCGAAGAATCCGTCGAGATCGATCGCCGCGCCGTCACCCGCGTTCGGCCGCGGGATCGCGATGCTCGGCCGCGCCTTGTAATACTCGCCTTCACCGTGCGGCACGATGACGCTCAGGCCGTCCACCGCGCCGCGCTGGAAGATCGCGATGAGCTGTTTGGCGCGCGCGGTGCCCTGCGCGAACGCAGTCCGCGCGAGGAACGACGGCGCGAAGCCGAGCGTGACGAATGCGAACGCGCCGTTCTTGAGAAACACTCTTCGCGACTGCATGGCTTATCTCCGCTGGAATTCCGGCGCGCCGAGCGTCAGCGCCGCCATCTGCGGCGCGCTCGTCGCCTTCGCAATCGTGCTCTTCGTCGTCTCGGACACATCGTCGCCGAGGATCGTGTTGACGGCCGAGAGATCCGACACCGCAACGCGCGGCATCTTGTTGCTCGCGAGCTGCAGCGAGAAGTTCATCCGGTTCACGAGGGCGCCCGTGTTCACCCACGCATCCGCCGTGTCCTTGTAGCCGGTCGGCGGCTGGCACATGTAGAGCGGCTGCCCGAGCTGCTGCATCTGCCGGACGAGCGGCGTCGCGTCAACAACCTCCGCGCCGGTGGCGCGCAGCGCGCTGACGACGAACTCGAACGGCGTCTTCACCTTCGCGCGGTACGCCTCCGGCGAGAAGAACTCCGGCGACGTGAGGATCGTCCGCATCATTTCTCGGATGTCCCCGTCGGTTTCACGGTAGCGCGCGGCCACGCGATCGACCAGCGCCGGCGGGGGCGTGTCGCTCACGAAACGGCGCACGAGCTTCGTCGAGATGAATTTCGCCGTCGCGGGCGATTTCGCGAGGATGTCGAGCACCTGCTCGCCGTCGCCTTCGCCGCCGCCCGCTTTGATCGCGTGGCCGAGGACGATTTTCTGTCCTTCGTCGTGCAGGCGCGGCTCGAAGCGGAAGTCGCCGCCCATGCGCGGGTTCTGAATCGTCCACCCGGTGAACGCGCGCGCGACCTCGGTAACGTCCTTCTGCGTGTAGCCGCCGTCCACGCCCAGCGTGTGCAGCTCCATCAGCTCGCGGCCGTAGTTCTCGTTGAGCCCCTTCGGCGCGTTCTTGCCCTGCGCCTGCGGCCGGAACGCCGGCGGCATCATCCCGCCGCCGAAGCGTCCGCCGCCGAAGCGCGGCGCCATCGGACGCTGCTGCATGTGGACGCCGTTCGGATCCGCGCTCATCCAGTTGTCGAGATAGAAGAGCATCGCGGGGCTCTTCGCGTCGGCTTCGAGCAGATCGCGGAACTTGCCGAGCACGTGCGGGCGAATCACGTCGCGCTCGTACTCGGTCAGCATGAACTTGTCCGGACCCTTCCGCGCGTCCACGTTGAAATGGTTGAACCAGAAATCGGCGAGGACTTCCTGCAGCTGCCGCTCGCTGTAGACCGCGCGCAGAATCTTCTGCTCCGACAACTCGATGACGACGCGGTTGGCTTTCTGCGCCAGCGGATCCGGCATCTTGACGTCGCCGGCGTTGTCGCCATTGGCGTTGTCACCCGCTTTCGCGGCGGCCTGCTTCTTCGCCGCTCGTGCCTGGAGCTGCGGCATCTCGTAGGCCTGCGCGATCTCGCGGTTGCTCATGCCGAGCGATTCGAAGCCGCTCAGGCGCGCGGACATGCCGGCGTCCGCGATCCGATCGGGCCTCAGCTGGTCGTCGATGTAGCGCTGAACGCCCATCGCCTTCACGCGTTCGACGTCGCCCGGGCGCGCGCCGAAGCCGATCCGGTTCAGGACGTGGATGATGGTCTTGTCGTCGTTGGGAAGGGCGGCCGCCGACGCGCGGGTATGTCCGCTGCTGGCGGCAAGCACGAGAGCGACGGCGATTGTGGCAATCCAGCTCAGCCGCATAGCAAGGGATCCTCTTTCTATGTGAGCTTAGACCTTCGGCGTCCTCCAAACGTAAAAAATTGCCCCCTGGCTGACGCCAGGGGTGGCAAATTGTTCAATGTAAACACTTTGGGGCGTCGCCCCAGGTCTCAATGAGACGAGGAAGACGCGATTTTGAGGTCGACGGTTTTGGCTTCGCCGTCGCCGAGCGAGAACGAGATGGCGCGCTCCTTCACGCGATCCAGGAACTCCGGATCGCTGGCCTCGCCTGGTTCGACGTAGTCCAGCGCCACCGCGTAGTAGTTGCCCGCCGGCAGCGACCTCACCTTGAACCGCCCGTCCTGATCGGGGCGCCCGGTCTGGAAGAACCGCGACATGTAGCCCCACCGTTCGCGTTCCCGCGAGAAGACGACGACCGTGTAGTCCTTCACCGGCTCGCTGCGCGCGTTGGTGACGGCACCGGATACTTCAGTGGCCTGATTGGTGAGCTCGACTTCGATGCCGGACGCTTCTTCGTTCTGGCGGAATTCGATGCCGCTGTCGGTGACGTCGGTGCCCCGCTGCCTGACGGATTTCAGCGCCCAGCCCGGAGGCAGCGTCACCGGACGGATGATCGCGAGGCCCGGACGCGCCTTCAGCTCGAAGGAGTAGTCGTCCTTCACCGTGACGCCGCCCATCCCGGCCATCAGGTTGTCTTCCGGATGGGCGGGCGTCGCCATCATGTGGATCGCGCTCGGTGGCAGCGACTTCGCGTCGCCGTTGACGATCACGCGCCCCGTGCCCGTCGTCGGCCGCGAGCCGGTCACCAGGACGCCCGTGACGTCCTCGCCGGCAATCGTCACTTGCCCGGAGGCCCAGCCTGACATGTCGGTGAGTGCGCTCGGCGTGATGGCCTGGATCATGTAGTCGCCCGGCGCGAGATTCGCGACCGTGAACGTGCCATCGGGCTTCACCTGCGTGCCGCTCGTGTTCGAGATGCTGGCGCCTGCTCGCATCATCACGACGACGACGGCGCCGCCCATCGGCTTGCCGTCCGCGTCTATCGCCGTGCCGCTCATCCGCGCGAGGCGCGTCGGCGTCAGCCCGAGGTTGATGTCGTTCAAGGTTTGCCCGAGGCCCACGGTGATCCGCTGCGCGTCCGCGACGTTCGGTGTGCCGGGGTAGTAGCTCGGCGCGTAGCCGGACCGATCGTCGGATGCGCTCACGTCGATGAGGCCTGCCGCGATGTTGGTCTGCGTGGACGCCGACACGAAGTACTGGCCCGGCGCGAGCCCAAAGATCCGGTACTCGCCGATGTCGTTCGTCGTGCTCACGCGCCCGGCGGGAGTCAGTTGCCGGCGCCCCTGGACGTACTGGTAGCGCATCGGCGTGACGCGGATGTCGGCGATCGGATCGCCGAATTCATCCGAGACGTGGCCGGTGATGATGGCGCCGCGCGGCAGCGAGAAGTCCACCTTCTCCACGGCCTGGCCGTCGGCGATCTGCAGCGGCTTGCCCGCTTCGAACGGCCGCGACTGGCCGTACTGGAGCGTCACGAAGCTGCCCTTGGATACGGTGACCTGGTACCGGCCGGCGGGCAGATCCTTGAACTCGAATTTGCCGTCGCCGTCGGTGCTCGTGCTGTGGTTCTCGCGGATCTCCTGCGCGACGATGCGTACCTGCGCCTTGCGGAGCGGCTGCCCGGAGTCGGCGGCGGTGACGCGGCCCGTGATCTTCGCCGTGCCGGTTTTCGGGGCCGACGCATCGCGCGCGGGCGGCAGCATCGGCTGGCCGCCCGGCCGCTGGATGATGGCGACCTGAGCCGACGTGGGGTTCGGCGCGACGATCGACAGGCCGACGGCCACGAGAACAGCTAATGCTCGCGACATGGATACCTCATTGAAGGATTCGTGTGATTCTACGGCAGTACGCCTCGCGAAGTTCAGCACGGTCCATCGCCGGTGCGATTGTGTGCACGAAGCCGCTCCCACCACGATCTGACGGATCGCCGGCCAAAGGTTACGGGGTGGCGGTATCATCCGCGACGGGGACACGAACATGATGGTGATCACGGGCGCGTCGAGCGGCATCGGGATGGAGATGGCGCGGGTGGCAGCGGCGGACGGCCGCGAGCTGGCGCTGGTCGCGCGCGGCGAGGAGAAGCTCCGCGCGCTTGCCGGCGAACTGCGCGGGAAGCATGGAGTCCGCGTCGAGGTGATCGCCGCGGACCTCGCTCGGCCCGGCGCGGCGGGCGAGATTGTGTCGCGCCTCACGACGCTCGGAGTCCCAATCGATGCACTGGTGAACAACGCCGGCTTCGGCGTCTATGGCCCGTTCACCGAAACGCCGCTCGATACGGAGCTGCAGATCCTCCAGGTGAACATCGTCGCGCTGACCGAGCTGACGAAGCGTCTGCTGCCGGATATGGTCGCGCGCCGGCAAGGGCGGATCCTCAACGTCGCCTCCACGGCGGCGTTCTTTCCGGGGCCGCTGATGGCGGTGTACTACGCCAGCAAGGCGTACGTGCTGTCGTTTACCGAGGCGATTGCCAACGAGCTGGCAGGCACCGGCGTGACGGTCACGGCGCTCTGCCCGGGGCCCACGGCGTCGGGATTTCAGGCGGCGGCGAAGCTGGAAGAGTCGAAGCTCGTGTCGGGGAAGACGCTGACGACGTCGCGCGAAGTCGCCGAGGCGGGGTACGCCGCCATGGTGGCGGGGAAGTCGATCGAAATCCCTGGGCTGTCGAACAAGCTGGTGACGCTGATGCCGCGCGTGATGCCGCGGCGATCGGTCGCATCGCTCGTCCGCGGCGTTCAGGAGCGCCGCAGCGCGAGCTGACCCAGCCGAACGTCAGTGCAGGGTGACACGCTCGGATTCGAAGGCGTGTAAGAACCACCCGTCGTCGAGGAGCACCCGCTCGATCATCGCGTGCCGCTGAAACGCCGTCAGCGCATCGTCGAAGCGTTCGACGGGCGCGCCGGTGGGGTTCCATTCGGGCGGAACGCGCAGCTCGTACTCGGTGTCGTCGCCGGTGAGCCCAAGCTCGCAGACGACGGATTCGCCCTCATCGCGGTGGAAGGTCCAGCGCAGGATGCGGACGCACCGCGAGTCACGGCGGGTGCGGTGGACAGGGACAAAACACGGGCCGGTCGTTTGGATCGACGTCACGTGGTCCATGCCCAATAGTTGAGCAAAGACGATGCCATCGGACGTAGAGTACCCGGCATGAATCTGGTGCGGTACTGGACGCGGTTCGATGAGCCGGTCAGCCGGCGCCAGTATCTGCTGTTCGGTCTTGTCCTCACACTGACAAAGTACACCGGCGACGCCTTGCTGGTGTTCATGGCGACGCGCAGGCTGTGGACGCCGTTCGATTATCTAGCTTCCTCCCGAACGCTTTTTGCGACCGTGTTTCATGGCGTCCCGCCGTGGCTGCTGCCCATTCTCGTTCTCTGGGCGCTGCCTTTTATTTGGATTGGCGTGACGCTGACGATGCGCCGGGCGATCGATGCCGGGTTGTCGCCGTGGCTCGGGCTGATCTTCTTTGCTCCGTACGTGAACTATCTCCTGATGGCGGTGTTGTGCGTGGTGCCCGGCGCGGTGAATGAGCCGGTTCCGGCGGACGCGCCGCCTCCGAGCCACGACCGGCGGCGCGCGATGTTCTCCGCGTTCGCGGCCGGACTGGCGATCGGGATCCCGATGGTCCTGATGAGCGTGACGCTGCTCGGCACCTACGGCCTCGGGCTTTTCTTCGGCACGCCGTTCGCGATTGGCGCGGCCAGCGGCTTCGTTTACAACCGCATGTACGAGGCCCCTCCCAGTCAAACGATGGGCGTCGTGTGGATGACGTTCCTCGTGTGCGGCGTCGCGGCTCTTCTGTTCTCGATCGAAGGCGCGGTCTGCATCTTCATGGAGTTTCCGCTGGCGATGACGGTCGGCACCTTTGGCGG
>Ga0193726_1001153_pt1 | contig 22129 bp, 18 predicted proteins | sample H2c1metaG_FD_144928 | JGI IMG/M metagenome (GOLD analysis project Ga0193726, IMG submission 144928) | Soil microbial communities from a riparian zone of the East river system, Colorado, United States - H2c1 | ecosystem: Environmental > Terrestrial > Soil > Riparian zone | place: USA: East River...
GTCAGATCTGCCTTGCCAAGATCTTCACCCAGCATAATCGGATAAAATTCCACTTCAGCATCAAATTGAAGGAACCACGGTTCTAAAATGGATGGTATTTGTGAAGCCTGGTCAATATTTACCACCAGGAAGGCAGTACGTCTGCCATCAACAGCAGTGAAATAAGCGGCTTCGGGTTTTATTTCGCCAAGGATCACCTGCATTTTTTTATCCGCAGATGCATCTTTTACATAAGCACCAAATGGTTCGTTGGGAACACTGATTTTTAACAAGAATCGCATAAATATTATTTTTATTTTTTATAAAAATAGTTATACGATTATAAATGCAGTTTGGTTTTTAAAAAAGAGAAGAAATGATATTTGGTGGGTTCATTCGGAACAATTTGACATTCCCTTTGGCGCGGATTGATTTATATAATCGATGAATATTAATCGGAAACTTACTTCTTGTTCTGTTCCTTCGCCCAGGCGTCTTTTAATGTAACCGTCCGGTTAAAAACAATTTTTTCCTCGGAAGAATCTTTATCGAGAGTAAAATATCCTTTGCGCATGAACTGGTAGCGCTCATCAAATTTTGCGGATTTCAGGGAAGGTTCGGCATATGCTGCTTTAACAATATGCAGGGAATCGGGGTTAATGTATTCTTTAAAATCCTTTTCTTCAGAGGAAGGATCTTCGACCTTGAATAAACGGTCATACAATCGAAGCTCGCAGGTGATGGCATGTTTTACGCTGACCCAATGCAAAGTCCCTTTTACATGAATCCCTGAAGTATCTTCCCCACTACGGCTCTCGGGAATGTAAGAACAGCGAAGTTCGGTGATGTTGCCTGATGCATCTTTGATCACCTCATCACATTTAATGATATAAGCAGATTTCAATCTCACCATTTGGCCTGGGGCAAGGCGAAAGTATTTCTTGGGCGGATTCTCCATGAAGTCTTCCCGCTCAATAAACAGTTCATTACTAAATGGGATCTTCCTATAACCACTGCCAGGATCCTCAGGATTATTCTCGCTTTGCACCATTTCTTCTCCTCCAGGAATCGCCAACTGCCCTTCACCTTCAGCGAGCTCTGAATTCATTACTTCTAATTCTGAACTATGGTAATTCGTTATCACCACTTTCAGCGGATCAAATACTACCATTCTCCGGTTTGCGATTTTATTTAAATGTTCACGGATACAAAACTCCAATAGTCCCAGGTCGGCCACATTATCTCTTTTAGCGATCCCTACCCTGTCACAGAACTCCCGGATTGATTCAGGAGTATATCCGCGACGTCGCAATGCGGTGATGGTCGGCATGCGCGGATCATCCCAGCCATCAACATATTTTTCATTGACCAATTGCAAAAATTTTCTCTTGCTCATCACGGTATAAGAAATATTGCGACGGGCAAACTCATATTGATGGGAAGGAAAAATTTCCAGTTTCTCAATGAACCAGTCATACAATTCCCGGTGGGGCACAAATTCCAGCGTACATATCGAATGCGTTACCTTCTCAATGGAATCAGATTGGCCGTGTGCAAAATCATACATCGGGTAAATGCACCATTAATCTCAGTTTCGATGATGATGGGCATGCTTTATACGATACATCACTGGGTCACGCATCAGCATGTTCACGTGTGCCATATCGATCTTTGCGCGCAACGTCTTGCTTCCATCAGGAAAATCTCCCTTCTTCATCTTTTCAAACAGATCCAGGTTTTCTTCCACACTTCGGTTGCGGTAAGGACTGTCAGAACCGGGCTCAGTTGGGGTTCCCTTCATATTGGCGATTTCTTCCGATGTCGAATCGTCGACATAAGCCAGGCCTTTTTTTATAAGCGTAATCGCAAAAGCATAAAGTTGAGGGAAATAATCACTGGCATACAATTCATTTTTCCATTCAAACCCAAGCCAGCGAACGTCCTCTGTGATGCTTTGTACATACTCTGTTTCCTCGGTGGTAGGATTTGTATCATCAAAACGCAGGTTCGTGTAACCTCCATACTTCTTCGTTAACCCAAAGTTTAGACATATACTGGTAGCATGACCGATGTGCAGGTATCCATTGGGCTCCGGCGGGAAACGGGTGACGATCGAAGTATATTTCCCGTTCTTCAGATCTTCTTCTATTATTTCTTCAAGGAAATTATTGCTTTTTTCTTCTGGCATAGTTTGCAAAGATAAGGCTCGACAGTAAAAGGTATAACGTAAATGGCTTGTGTATATTTATTAGGAAGGATGATGGTGCAAAAATGAAATTCTTATGCAGGGAAACCTAACACCATTACAATGGCCAGAGGCAGAAAAGAACCATCCTGTCCTCACGTTGATGTCCCGATGAAACAGGTTATACCTCTGCATCAACGCCATATACCCTATGCCCTTTACCTTTTCCCCTTTACGTATTAAATGGTATCGCCAAAATGGAATAAATCGTTTACCTTAGTTTCCATAGCGATTATCGTTCACAATCAAAGAAATAAAAATGAAAACCAGGGACTCGGGGATTCTTTATTTTATTTTAGGGATTTACTCGGCAATGATAAGTTGGCACTACAATCATTCTATCATCCTCCTCATTGTACACTATATCATCTGGCCTGTCTATTTGATTTATGAACTGTTTATCGGTCACCTTGCACATGGTTTGTGGAAGAGCATTCCTCAATCTTATTTTAAATAGGATTTTTCTATAGTTCCCTTTTATCTGAATATTAAAAGTTGCACTTGCTCTCCAATCCCTTTGTCTTGCATTTTCCAGGTTCAAAACTTTTCCTTAGTTTAAAGAAGTAAAAATTTTAAACGTCTGTAGTATAGCTAAAGATCATTCTACAAATGTTCCAAACGGATGCTATGCAATTGACTTCAATTACCAGGGCCAGCGAGCGTGATCTTCCGCTCCTTTCTGAAATAGGGAAAAATTCATTTATTGAATCACATGGAACCAGCGCTCCCATAGCAGATATTACGAAGTACCTGGAACAGAAATTCACTTTTGAAGTGTTACAGGAAGAATTAAAGGATCAAAACAATATCTATTATATCATCTATTACGACAAACGTCCTGCGGGGTATTCAAAGATCCTTTTCAATTCGCCCCATTCAAATATTCCCCAAAAAAATGTGACCAAACTGGAGCGTCTTTATTTATTGAAAGAGTTTTACAATCTGAAATTGGGTCTCGGGCTTCTTAACTTTAATATTGATCTTTCAAAAAGGAATGACCAGGCGGGGATGTGGCTATTCGTGTGGAAGGGAAATCCAAAGGCATTTAATTTTTATAGTAAAAATGGCTTTAACGTGATAGGTAGCTATGATTTTCAACTCACTGAAACGCATTCAAATCCAAACCACCAAATGTTCCTGGAGTATTAAGACCTATTGCCGGGACGTTCAACTTTCATAATTTTAACAGTTGCTTGGGAGTCGCTCTTATTTTAAATTATAATTATGAAGACGCAGAAAATGATCAGCCTTTTCTTGTGCACAGCCATCCTGTTGAACTTTTCATGCAATAGAAAAGTCAAACCTAATTATACTGCTTCCATCAGCTCATTGGACCTTAAAAGAGGTGACATAGTTTCCTGTGGCCCCGAAGATGGGCAATTATACGGGTCGGTTTCTTTCAGTGCCTCGGTTCCGGATTCGCTGCGCCAGGATTTTAATATTGCAGTAGCGTTGCTTCATTCTTTCGAATATGATGAATCAGAAAAAATGTTTGCAAAAATTATCGATCACGCCCCTGGTTGCGCCATGGCTTATTGGGGAGTAGCCATGTGTAATTTTCATGCTTTGTGGGCACCTCCCTCGGAGGCTGAAATCCAAAAGGGCGCTAAAGCGATTGAAATTGCGCGTTCCATCAATAACAAAACAAAAAGGGAATCAGAATACATAGAAGCTATTGCAAAATTTTATGAGCATGCCGACAAAATGGATAATCGCAGCCGGGTGTTGAAATTTGAGAACGCGATGGAAAATATTTACCATAATTATCCTGGCGATCTTGAAGCAGCAGTTTTTTATACGCTGGCATTAGATGCAGCAGCTGATCCAAAAGATAAAACCTATGCCAACCAGAGAAAAGCCTTTGCGATCCTGAGCCCTATATTTGAAAAAGACCCGCTACATCCCGGCATTGCTCACTATATTATTCATAATTGTGATTATCCGGAATTGGCGGAACTGGCTTTGCCTGCAGCCAGGAAATATGCAAGTATTGCACCTTCCTCTGCTCATGCACAACACATGCCTTCGCATATTTTTACGCGCCTGGGTCTTTGGGATGAATGTATTCAATCAAATCTTGTTTCCATTTCTTCAGCAAAATGCTATGCGGAAAAAGCGAAGCTCAATGGCCATTCAGATGAAGAGCTGCATGCCATGGACTACCTGGTGTACGCTTATTTGCAAAAAGGCAATGATGAAGCTTCGAAAGAGCAACTGGATTATCTCCAAACCATCACCGAGGTGTCCCCGGTTGATTTTAAAACAGCCTACGCTTTTGCGGCTATTCCTGCCAGGTATTTTTTGGAAAAAAAAATGTGGAAAGAGGCATCTATGCTGACAATTCATCCGGATAACTTTCCGTGGGAAAAATTTTCGTGGCAACATGCAATTATTTCTTTTGCAAGATTACTCGGCTCAGTACATACAAATAATCTGGCTGAAGCAAATGCAGAATTGAATAATCTTAATTCGTTTTATAATATCCTGTCCAAACAAAGAGATAAATCGCAGGAGGCTGCCCAGGTAATGGTGCAGATAAAAACCGGGGAAGCATGGATAGCATTTAAGAAAGGAGACGTTAATAAAGGTTTAGCATTGATGTCTTCTGCTGCAGATATGGAGGATGGGATGGAAAAACACCCGGTGACGCCCGGAGAAGTAATTCCTGCCCGCGAGCTTTTTGCTGACATGTTGATGGAATCAAATAAACCATTATTGTCCCTTGCAAATTTTGAATTGGATCTGAAAAGACATCCCAACCGGTTTAACGGGCTCTATGGCGCTGGCCTTGCTGCGCAGAATTCAGGAAACAAAGAAAAGGAAGCCGAATATTATAAGAAGCTGCTCGCTATTGCTGACCCTCTTTCAAAAAGAAAGGAGCTTCAGAAAGTGAGATCCTTCTTAAATGTTTCTTTGCCATCCGCTTTAAGGTAAATTTCATTGAGATGATAGATGATAGATAAGAGTTGAGAGTTCAGAGTCAATACAGGCGGTTTCGGGTTCGGAAAATCAGAAATCAAAAAATCAGAAATCCCGAAATTATTCATTTTTAATTTTTCATCCAATTGGTCTATCTAATAATAAAATTGCTGCAAAAACAAATCCTGCAATTATTGCAAGCCCAGCAAATCCAACCAATACTGCCCTGCCCATGGACCATGTTTGTCCACCAGCTGCAACATGTGCTTTTATTTTTGCTCCCTGCAAATTTTGGGCAATGTAAAATGTAATCAGTGTATATCCAATGGGTATTAAAAATGGAGGCGTTTTTTCCGGGAGGTAGAATGCGATCACAAATATCAAAATAGTTGCGGGTATGGTCACGAGCCAGGTGGTTTGAACTTTCTTAATTTCTCCCAGTTGACGATAGTTATCGGCTATCAGGTATCCGGCAACAAGAGGGCCCCCTAAAAATGTTGCGACCCGGATCGAATTTTCAGTATACAGTTTGCTGGTGGGTCGATCGGGAAAAATGTCTTCTTGCATGGCAATTGATTTATAATACTTGCTAAGATATACAAGAATTGCAGGAATTAAAATTGAACCCGTAATCCCCAGGAGAGGGTGTGATTAATGTTTTTGTCGATTTATGGCACGATATTTTGAACTCCTGAGTATATCTATAAAAAATTAAAAACTCAGTTATGCAAAAAACATTGCTATTGCTTCTTGCAGCCGCTGCAGGATATGGAATATATAAATATTCAAAAATGTCTTCCTCAGAAAAAAACGATTTGAGAGAAAAGGGAAGAGATTTTTTAGATAAAAAAATGGGTCTAAGTCATTTAACTGGCAAAAAACAAACTGCCAGAAGCAGGCGTTAATTTTTAACCCTATAGAAACGATGATCCGAAGTGAAAGAAAAGGAATTGCATAGCAATTCTTTTTTTTGCAAATTATATTTCTACCGCATCCAGAATTTACCTTCTTTTTTAAAATTGACAGCAAGCAGAAGTACCAGGCTGCTCACCTTATCAGCGCAACAGTGCCTTTTTCTGATTTTACCTCACCCCCTTCAAATTGGTAGGCGCATGTCCAAACAAAAATATCCGCACTTTGCCTTTTTCCAGAAAAGGTTCCATCCCATCCTTTACCCAATTCGCTTGTTTGAAAAACAACTTGTCCCCACTTATTAAAAACAGAAAATTGAAATTGTTTCACATTCCCGAGTAACAAAGGTTTGAACGAATCATTTTTACCATCATCATTGGGAGTAAAGGCCGATGGAATAAAGAAACCCATAATGCATTCTTTTTCATTCACTATTATGCTGTCTTTCCCAACACAATTATTATTGTCAGTGACACGCAACCAATAAGGCCCGGTTTGAGCAACGGTGATTGTTGGTGACGTTGCACTGGTGCTCCACAAATATTTTTTGAACGAATGAGTGGGTTTTAATTCAAATTTTCCATAAGAACATATCGCGGTGTCAGGTGGTAAGAAAGATGCAGGCAGCGGAACGATCGTTGTTATGGTAGTGGTACCACTTCCCTTGCAACCATGGATATCTGTTACAGATACGGAATAAGTACCAATACTATTTGCGGCGAGCGTTTTTGCAGCGCTGCCATCATTCCATAAATAGGTAGCGAACCCATCCCCTGCATCAAGAATCCTTGTATCATCCTTACAAAGGTTTGGATTGGGATCAAGCGTTACCACGGGCAAAGCATTCATCTTTACATCGATCGTATCGTATGATCTGCAACCTTCAGGAGTGGTTCCCGTAACATAATATTTGTTTGCAGTGTTTACTGTGATCTGCTGTACTGTCATCCCATTGCTCCATAAATATTGACTGAACCCACTTCCGGCATTCAATACAAGGTTGGCGCCAATGCAAAATCCAGTATCAACGCCAAGGTTAATAGCTGGAGAATGGCGCACAAGTATCCTGACCGTATCAAACCCAAAACATCCAGGCGATTTTTCCGCTTTTATAAAATAACTGGTATCAGCGGTTGGATCTACAATGATATTCTGTTCGGTTGTTGAACTGGCATTGTACCCGGGTGACCATGTGTAATTCGAAAAACCTGCAGGAGCATTTAAATGGATCGTATCATCATTGCATTTTATTCTGTCCAAACCTGCATCCAGTGGTACTGATGGCGCAGCAGTAATAATAATTGTATCCCTGAATATCACATCACAATTATCCTTTGCTTCAACAAAATAAGTACCCTGGGTTGTTACAGTAAATGCTGAATCGGTTGACCCGTCCTGCCATTTGTAGGAATTATATCCCTTTTTTGCGTGTAAGATCACCGTATTACCAGTACAGATGTTTATATCAGGACCAAAATCTATTTTACCAGGTGAATTAATAAAGGAAAGAAGTAGAGAATCTCTCAGCAAGCCGCAATTTGTTGGTATCGTGGCATACAGGTATCCACTCCAGTTATTTCGAAAATGTATTTTAATGGTCGTATCATTCAAAGGAGAAAAAAGAGATGTTTCACTTGTGTCCATCGTCCATTGCACGATGGTACCGCATTCTTTGTTTTTAAATGCAGTAAAAATAAAATCTTTGGTAAGATCGCAGGATTTATTCTGGCCATGGATCTTAACCGTATCACACCCATTCACCTGGTTGCATACATCAATGGGTGTGTGCACCTGGGGATTGAGTACCATTCCAGCATTTTCAGTTTCAAATAAAGCATTTGGAACAAAATTGGAAAAACTAAATGCGTAAGGCACATATACCGTCTTAGTGGTATAACAAAAAGCTGAATCAATACCAAGGCATTCGCTGCTGGTGTCAGTATCATGCATTTTTGAATACTCAATCCGTTCGTTTGAGTTATCAGCATCACTGACGAGCTTCAATAATAAATAGGACTTGTCGGAAAACAATTCCCAGGTATCTAATCCGTATAAAAAAGTATTGGCATAATGGCGTTCCCTTAATTTAAGGATGTTCCCATTGTCCAGGGAGCCCATAAAAAAATCCAAACCGCCTCCCTTGTAGTTAACAAATAACGAAAACGCACCCCTGCCCGAAGAGGCGATCTTGATATTACTCGTGTTGTTTGCATTTGCGACGAGTGGGGAATTGATCGTATATCCTTTCACAAAATCATCGCCCGGATCGAATTCAAGAACCCCGAAATGATGACTGATGCCCAGAACTGTATCCTGGTCCCCGTTCAACTCTCCATACACGCAGTAATTACCATTGTCCAGTTTTCGGGTATACAATTGGTTTGAGAAACTAACCCAGAAAGAAGCAGGTGACGCCTCATCTACCTGCCATGATTTAAAGGAATTAAGGACACCGGTTGAGTAATCTACCTTAAGCAGGTCAATATGTACCACATTGGTGGATCCTGCTACTCCCCCGCCTGCTTTGCTGATTAATTTAACGGTGCTTCCTTCATAATAGACCCCGACGCCGACCCCGTCATTGGCAGGATATTCAAAAGCATCACTCCATTGCAGTATACCACTACTATTTAATTTATAGAGGATAGTATATTGAGAAATGGAACAGTTGGTTACGAACCCGGTTATTAAAATATCTCCATTGGCGCCTTCGGCAATTTGATTTGGGGTCAGCCTGGTACTGCCTGCCCCACATACCAGCGTTGCAGATATAAACGTCTTCACCCAAATTAGACCTCCGGTTGCAGTAAGCTTTGCTGCCATAGCGGAAATGGATCCGGCAACTGTTTCGTTATCGAAGCTCCCGGAAATAATGATATTGCCATCACTCATTTCCTGGATCGCTTGAACATTAACAGCACCCGTTCCATTGGCACGAAGTTCTTTAGCCCATATAAAATTCCCGATGCTGTCGACCTTGATTAATATCCCATAAAATATATATGGAGGAGGATCAGTCAAATTTCTTCCAAATCCTCCCATGATAATGCCGCCATCACTGGTTTTGACCGAACAAAACGTTGAATAAGTAAGAGAGCCTGAAGAAAATATTTTTTTAAAAGATGAATCTTTACAGTTAAAGAGCGCCTGCTTTTTATTTACATCGGCAATTGATATAGTGATCAAAGCCGGTTGTATCGGGTCTTTTATCAATGGCTGCATTTCTTTGAAAATGGGCCCTTGACCTGAAACCGAATTCCTAACTTTATTAATCGAAAACTGATTGTTGCCCTGCTCTTTTTTGATCTTTGGAGATTGCTGCGCGCATAATATAAACCCCGTATTGACACAGGCACAAAAAACTAAAGCAGATTTAAAGAATTGGCAGCAAATCATGGTCACTTAATAGCCCGGAGGTATTATAGTTTTCATTTTAAAATCACTAATTTATGATAAAATAGCAGCAGATACAATGTTTTGGCAGCAAATGTCATTTGCCCATGTCCTCCTTTTCTAATGCAGCGGCTGCGGATCGTAATTATACCCGAAAGTACATCATCGGCTCGCCATTCTATTCAAATACTGTAAAACGAATTTTGAAAAAATCATGGGGCGCTTTCCCTTAAGCGTATCGCCGAAAATACTGACCTGAAGAATCTTTAGTGATCCAAATCATCAAGATCGCGGGAACTATTATATGCAAAATTTAAAAGGAAAAAGGAAATAGTTTTTGATGGCATTTTTTCATTTTTTCATTTTGAATTTATTAAATGTGAACTTTAAGAGGAAAGAATGGGTTTTGATTTGCCAGGATAAAAAAAGTGTAAATTTATCTCTACCGAAGTGAAATTAAACCTTCTGATATTATCCTCTTTCATCCCACTCATTTGTCTTTCCCAGGATATTACCTATTCAGAAAGTGGCTACCCAATTTCGGCTATTGCGGCATTTAAAATTATTGGGAAAATAAATGAAAATTTTCTCGTTTATAATTATATCCAGGACAAAACAGTGATTTCTGTTTATAACAACAAAATGAAACTGCTGAGTAGCCAGGAAATTGAGTTTTTTAAAGTAAAAAATACAGTTTCAGTGGACCTGGTGGCCTATTCCACATTTTTCATGATCATTTTTCAAACAATTGAAAACAACACATTTTACTGTAAGGCTGCAAAAATCAACGACACCGGCAAATTGATAGACGAAGTAAAAATGGTAGATTCCATGCCTGCAGAAATGATGCAGGGTACAGGATTATACCTGGTTACCACTTCAGAAAATAAGAAATTCATTCTATTGAACCGCCCACTCTGGGGTTTGGAAGAACATAAATTGCAAATGGATCAAATAACCCTGGATGTTGATCTTACCATTAAAAAAAAGGACCATTATTTTATTCCATTCTTATTGAACAGGCAATTTATCAGTAATGCCTCAATCGACAACCAGGGGAACGTCCTTTTCATGACATGGGGAGTATTAAATGGTAACAAAAGTAATCTTGTGATTTATAAGTCCCCGGCCCTTGAGCCCGACCTCGTCATAAGATACCTTACCATCAATAAATACGGGTTAAAAGATCCCCAAATAAAAATCGACAATAGAAAAAACAACTATTACGTGACCTCCTTTCTGAGAACAATAAAAAAGCATCATATAAAAGGCTTGCTTTCTCTTGTTGTAAAACCTGATCTTTCAGATTATTTGAAACCTGAGGTGGCGCTTTTGAGCGAGCAGGACATAAAACTTGCCAATAAAAAAATATCTGTTTACCAGTCTATCAATAATTATTCTTTGGGCGATTTTTATTTAAAGAAAGATGGTAGTTATGTTATTACTGCCACGCTAAACAGGGGAATTTCCAACATTTCAGATTATCAACAGAAGGTAGGGACGGCACGCAAAAACGCCCTTGAAAACGAACCTGTTGCTCGTCCCAATGAAAAGCATCCTTTTCTCTTTAAGCTTGCTGAGTCCCAGGTTCCCGTTAACTATAGGGGTACAGCGCCACTCTCCCCGTTAAAAGCAAATGTGATGACCTTCTCATTTGACCAGGGAAACCACCTTGCTGATGTCAACAGCCTGAGTATATTTTTACCTCAGGCAGACCTTACTTATTATAGTACGGCCATCATTGGGAACCAGGTCCTTTTCCTTTTCAACAATGTCGACAACAAGAATAGAAGATACCTGAACAATTTCAGTGTATTCCATGATGGGTCAACTATGCTGAACTTATCTTTTAAAAATCTTGATAACGCCTGCCTTTTCTTGCCGGACATGGGACAACAAGTGGAAGAAAAAGCATTCATCATTCCCTGTATAAAGAATGATCGCCTGCTGATGGCAGAAATTACATTTGAATAGTTTTGGTGCAATACCTGTAATCCGCACAAACTAGCTTTAAAAATTTCTGAAACCATTCATCAACTAATTACTTTTTCATATTTCACAATTAGTATTTTTAAACTGAATGAAATGTTATTGGATAATTTCTCTTTTGCTTATTTCTTTTTTGTCATGTACAAACAGAATTTACCTGCACAGGATAAAAGGGTATTTCAATTCCGACAACATAAAATCCAGGGGCAGGTGGCTTTCTGAGGATTGTCATTCTTATTTCATCGAAAAGAAGGGCGACGGTGAGGACAAAGTTTCCGCTCTCAATTCTTTTCTAAATTGGGACGCTCCCCTCCATCCTGATTTAAGAATTTTGAATTACACAGTGAAGGGAAACATCTGTACCATTGAATTCAATGAGCAAAATGATTTTTCAAAACTGATCCAGTATCCAGGTTGGAAGGGGACTGAGATCATCAGATTCAATTCAAAAAAATTGATCGACCAGGTGATTTATATACCGGCCAATGACAACCCCGATTATAAAACCTGGTTAAAACCTGCGGTGGACTGGCTTCAAAATAAATACCCTGACGAAATAATTGAGATTTATAAAGGGGGCAAGCTTATAAAAAACCCTGTTACAGCAAGAAAATGGGTACTTCTTTTACAACGATGGCGTAAAGTGACAGGAAGTAAATAGCCCATTTCATCGCGCATCCGTTGGCATGATCCTGCACAGCCATTTTATAACCCCACCTTCCCGGAAGGAAAAAAACAGGCTTCACAATGGCAGAATGCCCATACTTTTGATGAACTTAATTTTATGGAAACCCCAAAAGACCTGCGTCTTGCCGTATTGATCGACGCCGACAACATTTCTTATTCCAACATAAAAGCTATGATGGAAGAAATTGCCAAATATGGCACTCCAACTTTCAAAAGAATTTATGGCGACTGGACAAAACCAACCCTGGTGGGTTGGAAAACTGTTTTGCTTGAGAATGCAATTTCTCCCATTCAACAGTACAGTTATACTGTTGGAAAAAATTCTTCAGATTCAGCCCTGATCATTGATGCAATGGATATTCTTTATACGGGAAGGGTGGATGGATTTTGCATTGTTTCCAGCGACAGCGACTTTACGAGACTCGCCACCCGCCTTCGTGAAGCCGGTATGAAAGTGTTCGGTATAGGAGAAAAGAAAACGCCCCCCGCATTCATTGCCTCCTGCAACAAATTTATTTACCTGGAAATTTTGAAGGCTGAAACAAAACCGCTCCCTGCTAAAACAACAACGGTACGAACGTCAGCCAAGGTAACAGAACCTACCGTGTCAACCATTGATAAAGACCTTATAAAATTGATCGCTGACAGCATCAATGATATTGCAGAAGAGGATGGCTGGGTTTTTTTAGGAGTGTTGGGAAACCTGATTTTAAAGAAGCAGCCAGATTTTGATCCCCGCAATTATGGATATAAAAAACTGATCGACCTTATAAAAGATATACATGAGTTCGAAATTGACCGGAGAGCTTCAGGAAAAAATAATGTATTTCATATTTATGTGAGAACAAAAGAAGTTTTTTCAAGCCGAAACCAAGCGATGAAGAACCCAAGGCGGTAAAAAGTAAAACCTAACCGCGTTAAACAATCCATTGCTTTAAAAAAATTTCCAGAAAATTATCATGTGATAGTAATCGTTGAATCAACCCTATTTAAAATTCAGGGTTAAAAACTATTATGCATCCATTTCTGCAAGGTGGAAGTGCTCCACTCACCCGGCACAATGATACGGCGAATGGTAAACTGGGGATCATCCTGGTCTGCTTTTTCAGATAACTGGAAAGCTGCTTTAAAACCACGTTCTTTTAATTGCTGAATTGCTTCCCTGTTCCACAAACCAAAAGGATAAGCAAAATATTTTATCGGTTTACCAGTAATTTTTTCTAATTGTTCTGAAGGCCTTTCAACTTGTTTTATCCAATCCTGGGCAAGATATTTTTTTACATTACTATGGTCCCACGTGTGTGAGCCAATGATATTTCCATTATCAGCCAATTGCCTGACCTGATCCTTTGTCATGTATCCTGGCCGTCCGAGGGATACGGTCATAATAAAGAAAACGCCTTTAAAGCCAAATTTGGCCATCTCTTCACTGGCAATGGTAAATTGTTCTGCGCGGGTATCGTCATAGGTAATCATTATTGGTCGCGACGGTAAGGGCGTTCCTTTTAAAAGGTAATCATATAACTGGTCAGGTAAAATGGTATGGTATCCATTATCAGCAAGAAATTTCATCTGCTGGCGGAAATTATCCACGGGAACAATGTAATCTTCAGCTCTTTTGGAATCGCTTGGTGTCCAGCTTCGTATCTGGTGATAACAAAGAATTGGAACCTGTTCCCTGTTTAAGATAGCAGCTGCATCTGCATCGGGTAAAGGAATTGTTATTGCATTTGTTGCTTGCGAATGCGAAACAAAAGCGTTGAGGGAATCGGCGGTAGCGCCTGAATCACAGCCTGGTAATGAAAAGATAAAGAGGGCTGATACTAAAAATAATAATGTACGGTGTTTTGGCTTTTCGAACAGGGTTTTCATAAGAGGGGATTAATAACGGACCTCCCACTAAACGCCCGAACTTTTAATTTATTTTTTCTTTACTTGTCTAATAATTCAAAAAGAGATTTTTCCCAACAAGTCCTAAGTATAATCACGGATAAGGCAAGTGCCTGTTCAGGAAAGAATACGTATGAAAGTGCAGGTATTTAATTATTTCATATACAAAAGGACTTATGTCCGACACCTCTGCTTGTGTCCCTCATTTCTAAAATGGAGGATCTCGGGAAACCACTTCAAATGCCTCTATTTTATAAAATGGTATGATTATTTGACCTATTTAAAGAGAGTTACACGGGATCAGCCTAAATCCTTGGCAGCACAACAAAAATATAGTGGACTTTAAAAGAAATCCTGGCTGATGATAGGAAAAATGTAGAAATTTTTCCTACGGGCCCGCAACTTTTTCCCTACCCACCTATTCAATCAAGAACTTATGAAATTTTTATTTTTTCTTTTTCTTTTATTCCCGGCTTTTGCGCATTCTCAAACTCAAACCCTGAAATATGAGTGGAGGAAAATTTCAGGGCCTTCCCAATATAAAATCGTTTCCCCAAATTCGGCTGTTACAAATGTCACGGACCTGGTTGAAGGGGTGTATAAATTTGAATTGAAGGTGACCAATACCAGGGGTCTTTCTTCCAGGGATACCATGGTTCTCACCGTTTCGGCAGCAGATCAAAATAACTTCGCAAAAAATTCAAAAAAAACAAAGCTGGGTTCCGCAGTAAATTCGTCAACTCAATGACAGGGAAATGCCGGGAATCAATCCTTTGGTAGAGAACGAGAGAGACGGGAATCACCCGGGCATCTAAATGCAATCCGGAATTTTAATTATTTCTTTAGAGATTGCTTGAAAAAAAACTTTCCGCTTTCAGCACATTCATTTTATCATCGAAATAAAAAAGAAGCCTGTAGATTTTCTGAACAGAATCTTTTTTAACTCCTGTAGTTTTCATCTCTGTGATCGCAAACTTATGTTCAATGAACCAGGCGATAGAAGGATCATTTTCCCTTGGAGTCGTCAACTCCCCATAAGAAACCGGTTGGTAGGAACCGTTTCTAAATAATTTGCCTGTTACATATTCCTGGACATTTTCTTTAGCAAGTTCAGTAGCAGATCTTTTATATTGCGCACTGGCAAAAGCAGGAATGACTATTGCTAAGAATAGGAGTTTTTTCATGGCTGAAATTTTGGCTAACTGAATATATTTAAAAAATACCGCGCTTCCTTTTCCATTATGATAAGCGGTTAAACAAATTCTTGCCCGGCTAAATTTTTTCTACCTTTCATTATTCGTTAATTGTTATTGCCATCTCTTTATAATTCCTGAAGCAGAATTTAACTAAAACAAGCTTGTATGACTTTCCTCAAAACATGGGCGCATCGTGATCTTGAATCCAGGACCTTCGGCCAACGCCTTGCCGATAACGTTGCCAATGGTATGGGTTCCTGGCGGTTCATCATTTACCAGACAATCATTGTATTGATATGGATGGCATTAAACCTCACGGCATTCATTTTTCATTGGGATCCTTTTCCCTTTATCCTGCTTAACCTTGTTTTTTCCACACAGGCTGCATATGCTGCTCCAATTATTATGATGGCCCAAAACCGGCAGAGTGACCGGGACCGCGTCCAGGCACAGGCAGATTACGATACTAACCTTGAAGCAAAAAAAGAAATTGAGCAATTACAGATCAGGTTAAATTCCATTGAAACAGATAAGCTTGACAAGATCATCAGGATGCTGGAGAACCTTAAGATCGAAGGACCGGATAGCAAGAAATAAATGGGTCTTTTCTAAATAACTTTACATAGATCTCTAATCCGCCTCAATCACAAAATTATTTTCACTTACAAATTCTTGAAATGAAAGTTTTTGCACTTCTGTTCTTCCTGGCCCTATCATTGGGAGCGCTATCTCAGAAAAAAATCATTCTCAGGTCACCGGATGGACAAATACTTTTTTCATTTCAGATTTCCGGTGAAGGCCCTCAATATAATGTGGAATATAAAAACAAAGCCCTTATAAACAATTCTGCAATAAGCCTTGATTTCCTGGAGGGCGGTGAATTCAAAAAAAAATTAAAGGCAGGCAAGGTCATTTCCCGAAATGGAGAGGAAGATTATGAACTGATCACTGGAAAATCAAAACAGGTACACCAGGCTTATCATGAAGTGATCATCCCTTTGGAAGAAACGAAAACCCCATTCAGAAAAATTAATTTTATTGCAAGGGCATTTGATGACGGACTCGCTTTCCGGTATGAATTCCCACAGCAGCCAAACTGGTCAAAATTTTCTTTAACAGATGAGCGAACAACATTTAATTTCAAAGGAGACCCGAAGGTTCTCGCATTGTTTCTTCCGAATTATACCAGTTCACATGAAGGAGAATATACAAGTGAACACTTCAGCGAAATAAAAGAAGATACCCTGATGGACATGCCTGCTTTATTTGAATTTGATGGTCCTGTTTATGTTGGAATCACTGAGGCGGCCCTGGTTGATTATGCAGGAATGTACTTATCGAAAGAAAATAATGTACTGATCTCAAAACTTTCCCCATTGCCACACCAGGCAGAAATAAAAGTAAAAGCAGATTTGCCGCATAGCAGTCCCTGGAGAGTTCTAATGATAAGTGACAGGATCGGCAGTTTGATTGAATCAGATATGCTTACCACCCTTAGCGAGCCCTGCAAAATAAAAGATGTGTCATGGATAAAACCTGGCAAAACAACCTTTCCCTGGTGGAACGGAAATGTAGTGCCCGATACCATCAATGCGCCGGGGAATAATTTTGTTACAAACCAGTATTATATTGATTTCTGTGCACGCAATGGTTTGGAATATCATTCTGTTGTGGAATATGGTTTGCACCAATGGTACACCGATGATGGTGTGGGCTTTCAACCTGGTCCTCATTCCGATGTTACCACTCCTGTTCCGGGGCTTGATATGAAAGAAATTTGTGACTATGCGGCAGCACACGGCGTGGGAGTTCGGGTATGGGTACACTGGCCGCTTTTATATCCTAAACTGGATACTGCATTCGCCGTTTTTGAGAAATGGGGGCTCAAAGGAATGATGGTCGATTTTATGGATCGTGATGACCAGGAAATGGTAAACATGCAAACAGAAATATTACAGAAAGCGGCACAACATCACTTGCACATCCAGTTTCATGGCGCCTATAAACCAACAGGAGAAACAAGAACCTACCCAAATGAATTTACCAGGGAGGGAACATTGAACTACGAGGTGAACAAATGGGATAAACGAATTACACCCGATCACGATCTTAATATTGTTTTTACCAGGTTACTTGCAGGTCCCACAGATTATCACCTTGGCGGCTTCCGTGCAGTACCCGATTCATTGTTCAGGGTGCAATATACCAGGCCATTAATGCTGGCCACGCGGTGTCATATGCTGGCGATGTATGTTGTTTTGCAAAATCCACTAAGTATGGTTTGTGATTATCCTGAAGCCTATGAAGGACAACCCGGTTTTGAATTTCTCAAAGAGGTTCCCACTAATTGGGATGAAACAAAAGTGCCGGATGCTAAGGTTGGAGAATATGTAATAATAGCAAGAAAAAATAAAAATGATTGGTATGCAGGTGCCATTACAAATCACTCTGAAAGACAAATCAATTTTGCACTGAATTTTCTTGGAGACGGGGATTACGATGCAGAAATTTATTCTGACGCGGAAGATGTAAATATTAATCCCAATCACTTAAAAAAGGAAAACAAAAAAGTTTCGAAAAAAGATACTTTATCTATTAAGTTGGCGGCTGGTGGGGGTATGGCGATACGTTTCAAAAAAATCAATTGACTCCTTAATAGAAAAAGATAAACGCTAAATCATAAATGAATTATGGAATACAGGAAATTAGGAAGCTCCTCCCTTGAAGTTTCAGCAATAAGTTTTGGCGCATGGGCCGCAGGTGGATGGATGTGGGGCGGTACGGATCGAAAGGATGCCGTGGCTGCCATAAGATCGGCGTTTGATCTCGGCGTAACATCTATTGATACAGCACCGGCCTACGGGCAAGGGGTCAGCGAGGAAATTGTTGGGGAAGCAATAGAAAATATTCCAAGAGATAAAGTACAGCTATTGACAAAATATGGATTGCGATGGGATACAAAAAAAGGTAGTTTTCATTTTAAAAGCAAAGACAATGAAGGGAATGATATTGATATGTATAAATATTCAGGCAAGGAAAGTATCATTAAAGAATGTGAGGATAGTTTGCGCAGGTTAGGCACGGATTATATCGATCTCTACCAAATCCATTGGCCTGATATCACCACTCCCATGCAGGAAACAATGGAAGCGGTTGCTCAATTGATTCAACAGGGAAAGGTTCGTTACGCGGGGGTTTGTAATTATAATGTTCAACAATTACAAGAGGCAGAAAAATATATTTCATTGGTCTCTAACCAGGTCCCGTATAGTATGGTAAAACGCAATATCGAAGCCGAAGTAGTTCCCTATTGCATAAAAAATAATTTATCGATTCTTGCTTACAGTCCCTTGGAACGTGGATTGCTGACAGGGAAATTGAAACCCGGGAATAAATTTGCTGAAGGTGATCACCGGGCCACCTTAGATTTTTTTAAAGATGAAAATATTGAGAGAACAAATGGAGTCCTTGAAAAATTAAGACCAATTGCCAGACAAAAGAATGCTTCCTTATCTCAATTAGTCATTCGCTGGACCCTTGAACAACCGGGCATTACCGTTGCACTCGTGGGCGCCAGGAATCCGAAACAGTCCATTGAAAATGCAAAAGCCATTGAGATTAAACTGGATAAAGAAGAAATAAACTTTGTGAATACTCAATTGGCCGGGCTCACGCTTTCTACTGCATGATATTAAAGTTTGATTTTAATAAGCCCTGGCAAATAGAACTCTTTGCTTTGATGGCTTACCAGTTAAAATGCATTTCCCATCTTCCTGTTCAGCATCCAGCGGGATACAACGAATGGTTGCCTTCGTTTTTTCTTTAATGGCATCCTCGGTCTCTGGTGTTCCATCCCAATGTGCGGAAATGAAGCCTCCCTTTGAATCCAATATTTTTTCAAACTCTTCCCAGGAATCTACTTTTGTAATGTGTTCGTCGCGATAAGTTTTCGCCTTATTAAACATGGCCTGCTGAATATCGGAAAGCAAGGTGATGATATATTCTGCAAGGCCGTCCAGCGCAACACTTCTTTTTTCTTTTGTATCACGCCTTACTACTTCCGCCACTTTATTTTCCAGGTCCCTGGCTCCAAGTGCAACGCGCACCGGAACTCCCTTCATTTCATATTCCGCAAATTTCCAACCCGGGCGGTTGTTATCGTTGTCATCATACTTCACCGAAACACCAGCCTTCTTCAGCTCACTGATTAATTCCTGCGCCTTCCCATTGATCTTCTTTTGTGCTTCGGCATCTTTGCTGGAAATAGGGATGATCACCACCTGCAACGGGGCAATTTTTGGTGGCAAAACCAAACCATCATCATCACTATGTGCCATTACGAGAGCACCGATCAATCTTGTACTGGCGCCCCAGCTGGTGGCCCACACATATTCCTGCTGGTTTTCTTTATTTAAAAATTTTACATCAAATGCTTTTGCAAAATTTTGACCCAGGAAATGAGAGGTACCCGATTGAAGGGCTTTGCCATCCTGCATTAATGCCTCGATGCAATAAGTATCCTCAGCACCGGCAAATTTTTCGCTATCGGTTTTTAATCCCCGGATCACTGGAAGGGCCATAAATTCTTCAGCAAAAGTTGCATAGACGTCCAGCATTTTTTTTGTTTCTGCAATGGCTTCTTCTTTTGTAGCATGCGCAGTGTGACCTTCCTGCCATAAAAATTCCGCAGTGCGCAAAAACAACCGTGTTCTCATTTCCCAACGCACTACATTGGCCCATTGATTTACAAGGATCGGAAGATCACGGTAAGATTGGATCCAATCCCTGTACGTGTTCCATATGATTGCCTCGCTGGTAGGGCGAACGATCAGTTCTTCTTCAAGCTTCGCTTCGGGATCTACCATTAACTTTCCTTTTGCCGAAGGGTCAGCTTTTAACCGGTAATGCGTCACCACAGCACATTCTTTTGCAAATCCTTCTGCATGACCTTCTTCTTTTTCCAGGAAACTTTTTGGAACAAACAGGGGAAAGTAAGCATTCTGATGACCTGTTTCTTTGAACATGCGATCCAACTGGTCCCTCATGTTTTCCCATAAAGCATAGCCGTATGGTTTAATGACCATACAACCTCTTACTGCTGAATAATCGGCAAGGCTTCCCTTAATTACAAGATCATTATACCATTGAGAATAATCCTGGGCTCTGGACGTGATTTCTTTGCTCATCCTGGTTGTTCGTTTTTATTGTTGTCGCTTATTTAAAATCAGCAACTTTAGATTTTGGTTAACTTTAAATAACCCAATTTTACTATGCGATGGCAGATAATTTGTTGCTCCATCGTTGGTTCTTTTCAAGTCGCACAAAAGTAGTAACTTCAATTATATAACCGATTAAACTTGTTGCCATGAGACCTTTAATTTTACTCCTGGTTTTATCGGCTGGAGTTTTAGGGAGCTGCACCTCAGCTTACAAAACCGGCCAAACCCCTGACGACGTTTATTTTTCCCCGCAACAACCCCAGAAAGAGTATGTAAATGTAAAAGACAGAAATGATGACAATCGCTATTATGGCGATGATGAATATTATGACGACCAATACCTGCGAATGAAAGTTCGTAACAGGACGATGTGGTCAGATCTTGACGATTGGTATTACTATAATCCGAGTTACAGCTACAGCTACTATAACAGTTTCAACTGGAATAATCCCTGGAGCCCTTTTACTTATTGGAATTATTGTTACAATCCCTATGCATCTGTGGTCATTGGTGCGTCCAAAGGAAATTATGTGTATAATCACCCAAGGATATTCAACCTGAATACTTACAACGGCTCTCAACTCAATAATAATAATTATACAAATCCCCGGGGTGGTGGACTACTCAACAACAACAATTACTACAACCACGGCAATTATTATAATAGCCCCGTTAGAATAAATGGAATAAACCGCTCAAACAGCAATGTAAACAGCAATACGGGGAACTTCCTGCGGAATATTTTCAACAATAATTCTGGTAACAATAACAATAATTCAAATTCATCAAACAATAATTCCAGCAGGAGTTCCAGCAGTTCGGGCAGTTCCGGTTCATCAGGCAGCAGTGGTGGCAGTGCGCCTGTAAGAAAATTTTAACCGGGCCTGATTGATTGCTCCGGGTGCAAAATAGCCAGGGATCCATTCATTGGGTTCACTTGAGACCCGGTTTTACGTTCTTATCTCTATTCATCTATAATTTCCCCTGATATGAAACCTATACTTTTCATAACGGTAATCCTTTTATCTGTTCACATGTCTTTTTCGCAGGAACCAGCCGATGCATTGCGATATTCCTGGTACACGCAGGGCGGAACAGCCAGGCAACAGGCAATTGGTGGCGCTATGGGCTCCCTGGGAGGAGAAATATCTGCATCATTTGTAAACCCTGCGGGGCTTGGGTTTTACAGGACCGGTGACCTGGTGATTACACCTGGCTATAATTTTCTCACCAACAAATCAACCTATTTCGGAAGAGCAGAAAAGGATAAGAAGAATTATTTCAATTTTGGAACAACAGGATTTGTTATCGATGGCGGAGGAACTGATAAAAAATGGTCAGCTTTTAGTCTTGCCATAAACCGTACAGCAAATTTTGGTAGCAATATTTTATACCGGGGCCAAAACAATCAAACCTCTTACTCCCAAAAATTTTTAGAAGAACTGAAGAACAACAGTGTAAATGATCCAAATTCTGCAGCCTCAGGTTTTCCATATGGAACGAGCCTGGCTTTTAATACATACTGGATAGATACGGTTGCCGGTGGCACTATTGGCAATTATCAATTTCAAACGCGGGCGCCGATTGCAACCGGTTTGATCCAGGAAAATACCATTGAGACCAGGGGAGGAATAACTGAAATTGCAATGGCGGGAGCCACAAATTTCAACAATAAATTATTGGTGGGCGCCACGCTTGGT
>Ga0193726_1001154_pt1 | contig 22116 bp, 17 predicted proteins | sample H2c1metaG_FD_144928 | JGI IMG/M metagenome (GOLD analysis project Ga0193726, IMG submission 144928) | Soil microbial communities from a riparian zone of the East river system, Colorado, United States - H2c1 | ecosystem: Environmental > Terrestrial > Soil > Riparian zone | place: USA: East River...
AATCCTTCGACGACGGATGAAACTAACGTGGTGTGACTACCGTCCTCTGTCTTCCGGCTTCCGGAAACCTGCGTATATGCCGCTTTGAAAGATACGATTTCCTTGAATCTGAAATTTTCCGTGCGTGCGGAGCCATGTCCGCCACTTGTTGGCAAGGACATTCCAGCTTGAACTTCGATGAGTTCTTGAAATGGCCGGTCGATTCTGCCGCTGAGGGCATAACCGTGGGCGTTATAAAGATAAGTTCGCTTACCTTGATCCATTGGATTTTACCTCGTGGCTATGAACGTTGGCTATTTTATGAATTCGAGACTGAATGGATACCGAGTGACTTCCGAACTTGCCTCTCCTGCTAACTGATGTCCTCGCACAACCATTACATACTTGCCAGCCGCCAGATGAGCTGAAGGAATCAACATTTGCACTGCTTCCTTCGCCTCATCTGATGACACTCTTGACGACACAATAAGAGTGCCAGATTCGGTTTCGAGGTCACAAGTATAAAAAGCAAGTCGGTTATCTACTGGTATATCTACGAAAAGAGTGAAGGGTTTGCTTTGCGGAACCGCGACGGAAAATGCCCCGCCAGCTCGTGAATTGGCAGAGGCCAACGAAAACGATTGTATCGTTTGCGGTGTACTTGATTCCGACAGGGCCTTGGACATGCCCGGAATAACAACAATGTTTTGATATGCGGCGAAAAGCAAAAGCAGCGCCATCGCCGGAGCTAAGATCGCGGGACGCAGAAATGCCGCCCACCAACCGCGAGATTGTTCCTTCGGCGCGACGCGCGCGGGCGCGGTGTCTTTCTCGGAACTTAGAATGTCTCTCGCGCCGTCTACAAACATTGCTCCGGCGCGCACGTCTTGCGCGCATTGCAAGCACTCGAAGAAATGTTCCTCGTATTGTTCGCGCAAGTCAGGCGCCAGTTCGCCAAGCAAATACCGCTCGGCCGCCCCAATCCGAATTGCTTCTAAATGATCCATAAGTTTCATCCTACTTGATAGTGTATCGAGACCAATTATCGTTTCATTCTAATTAGGGCTTCGCCCGGATTGGGCACCCAGTTGCTCTTCATAGCACGTCCTAAAGTTCTGTTTGGCCCTGTGCAGCATCACCCGCAAGTAATCTCGATCAACTCCAAATTCCTGGCAAATCTCGTCCTTATCCTTATCTTCCAGGAATAGCGCGCGCAACAGCCGGCGGTCTTTTTCGGTTAATTGGTCAAGGATTCGCCTTACGTGCTCACGCGTCTGATTAGTGGTAAGCATTCCGTCAAGGTCAATCGTGCGGTCCGGCTGGTCGGCAGCATCCTCGTCAGAAGCGCCAGAGTGGCTTGAGGACCGGTAAAACTCCATCAGGACGTTGTTACAGACTGAGTTGACGAAAGCGCCGAATCGTTCCGGGCTGCGGATTCCGGCCTCAGTTCGCAGGGTCTTGAGGACCCGCAAGAAGGTCTCCTGCTGGATATCCTCCACGGCCTGGGACGATTGCACACGCGAGCGAAGCTTGATTAGGAGGAGTTCGCTGAAATATTTGAAAAAATGCTGCTCGGTAGGGAAGTCGCGGTCGCGAAGTCGCTCGAGGTAGTTCTCGTTAAAATCGAAAAATTCCACACGTACCTCGAACAGCCCGCAGTATACAGTTGGGCGAACGCCAGCGCAATCAAAGCCATTCTTCAGCCTCCCGCGATTCTCCTGGCATTCTCCCCCGAAGAAAATCGCCACATTCGTAGCGGGCAACATTTATTTTCGTTCAATATGAAACGATTTGATGCTGAAGCGCACTATTCAAACGTAACCGATGCAGCGCATCTGGAAGAGCTTGGTCGCCCGAATCTAGATGATGGAACTGCGTCGCGTTGGCTAGCCCAGGAAGGCGTATTCCGCACCCCGAGACCAGATACAGCGGAATACGCCTCCCTCCGACGGGCACGTTTACAGCAAGGAGCCGGTTCGAGCATGAGTCTTCAAAATGTTGACGTGGAACCAGATGTAAATGACAACGTTGTTCGAGGCCATGCGTTGTGGAGCGCAGGCGAAACCACAAAAACACATCGTCCGACAGCAACCCGTCCGCTGAATGCACGAGTGGTTGAATTCATCGCGAAACCGGGAAAGGTTGAACTCCTGGAAGAATGCGTTCGCGGACACGTAATGGAATTTCTGAATCGTCAGAAGGGTTTTGCCGGCGCAATTATTCTGAATTCTCATCAGGAACAGCGCTTGATTCTCGTGGTCAGCTTTTGGACCACCAAGCGAATGTCTGAAGAAAATTGTTGGGAAAGGTCGCGCGTAGTTCGCAGCGCTGCGGGCTACTTAATTGATGTTTGCTCCAAAGTGCATACATACGAGGCGGCACTCGCGAACTCATTTGAAATGAAACACGAAAATGCTACCGCACAGGTGATGTGGCCCGAGGTGCAGGGATGATGGAGGAAAAAAACATGGTTCGCTCTTCTGCGCTACGAAGTTTGGCTCACCGATCCGACGAAGCGAATGAACGCATATTCCAGATTGATCGAGACAGTCCGCGGACAATTCATGTGACTGGAGAATCCATGACGTGCACTGCCGGTTACTGCTCAAGCAGAAGGGCCTGCGCGCTGGGGGCGCAACGTCTGTGCATACATCACTTTATTACTCATTGCTTTGATCGTTTGAGGCATTGCAGTGTTTCCTGGTGTCTCAATCCACATGATGAACCGTTTGAATCGAGTGACGCCTTCATCCACGAATGCATCCTGGAATCCGCGAAGGTTCTGCAAAGAAGCACGGACATTGATCCGGTGCGGCGCGCGCATTTGCTGGACGTATTTCTGTGGGCATCTGAACTTGCGATTAAACGCGGCGCCACTAAATAGAGGGCATTGAAATAAACGCTGCAGTGCTGCAGCTAATCGGTCCCCGTCGGTCGCTCACCCCATGTACGCGCAAAACTGCATTATAATGCATACGAAACGGGTTGATTTTGGAAAAACTGCATTATAATGCAGTTTTTGGATGTCGGAAAATGCGAAAAAGGGCGAGATCTCAACGAGAGGCCGACGAGCCGCTGAGAGAAAAAACACGTTCAAGACATTCGACTAAGTCCTTTATTTGCATAACGATCGACCCTGGATCGCTGTAAGTCCTTTAGTTGCAATACATAGCAAAAACACACGGGGTGGGGTGCAAGGTGACATTGCGGGTGCCCGAATTTTCGCTAAGTCATTTATTAGCCCACACTTCGCACGAGAGCGCTGTAAGTCCTTTATTAGCCACACTTAGCTCACGACTCCCAGGGAGTGGGGTAGGGGGTTTTTTTGAAATGATGAAATATTGGGTAACGGTATGGAAATAAATGAGATAAGTTCAAAAGCCCCACCCTTTGCGTGTCGCAAAGGGTGGGCCACCCGCGGAATAAGAGCAAGAGGAAGAGCGCGCCGAATCAGATGCGGTTGGGATTTGCGGTTGCAGAGGGGCTTTCGCATTTGTGGCAGCCGCGGTTTTATGATTTCAATGTGTGGACTTACAAGAAAAAGATGGAGAAGCTGAGCTACATGCATTTCAATCCGGTGAAACGCGGGTTGGTAAAAGATCCGAAAGATTCGGTTTGGAGTAGTTATGATTTTTATGAAGGAAGAGATGACGGGTTATTGAAGATTGATTGGGAGTAAGGGTAGCCGGTCAAATTCAAACGCAAAAAGCAAAGTCGAAAGCGAAAAGCAAAATCCAAATCAAGAACCGCACCCTTACAAAGCAAAGGGTGCGGCACCCAACGTCAACTTCAGATCAAAAACTTTGTTATGGGTTCGTCATCCGCCTATTGAACAGTGAGCGTCACGGTCGTCGTTCGCGTAGCTGCGCCTGATGTAGCTGTCACTGTAATTGTGGAAGTTCCAGCAGGAGTTCCAGTGCTTCCGCCACTCGATGCCGAGCCGCATCCGGCAACGAGTAGGCAAATCAGCAGTAGCAATCCTGCTGTGGCGCGGAAGCGCAATCCTTTTTGATAGGCGCGCATTACTCGATCCGCAAAGAATGCAATCAATCCGAGCAGCGTAATCCACACCAGTGTAAGTGGATTTATTTTTCGGAAATTTCGGAGCAGGGGAGGAGTTGCACTTCGAGCCGTCGTGGTGATCGTCATGGTCGTCGAGCCGGAAGCACTTCCCGGGGGAATCGATGAAGGACTGAAGCTGGCAGCAGCGCCGGCCGGCAATCCTGACGCCGAAAAATTCACGGCTGTTGAGAGTGCGCCTCCTTGCGTGGCGAAGTTGAGCGCGAAAGTCGCGGATTGGCCCGCGGTCGTAGTCACCGCTGTGGTAGGTCCGCTCACAGAAAAATTGTCAATCACGAAGCTGACGGAATTAGAAGTTCCTCCGCCCGGAGTTGGATTGGAAATTGTTACGTTGACGGAACTTGCCGTGGCGAGTTCACTCGCGGCGATCGTGGCGGTGAGCGTCGTGCCATTATTCGTAACGGTTCCGGCATGAGATGTACCGTTAAAAATTAAAGTTGAGCCGGTCACAAATCCTGTGCCCGTTGCGGTAAGCGGACTAACCGACACACCGACGGGCGCTGTGGTTGGCGAAATTGAAGTGAGAACCGGAACCGGATTATTGGCGACGAAATTTATCGAGTTGGACGCTCCGCCGCCCGGAGTTGGATTCGTTACGATCACCGCGAAGCTGCCGCCAGTGGCGATGTCTGTCGCCGCGATTGAAGCCGTCACTTGAGTCGCGCTCACAAATGTTGTTGTTTTATTCGTTCCGCCGAAACTCACCGCTGCTCCGCTTACGAAATTTGTTCCGTTCACGGTCAAAGTGAATGCCGCGCCGCCAGCCGTCGCAGTCGTTGGAAGAATCGTGGTAATTGTTGGCACAGGTGCGGAAATATTCACCACTTGCGTCAGCACAGGAGATGTTGCGCCGGTGAAATTGGCGTCACCTCCGTAGTGAGCTGTGATCGAGTGAGAACCTTGCGTCAGCGTTGAGGTTGCAAATGTCGCCATTGCTTGACCGTTCAGCGGACCGGTTCCGAGTTGCGTCGCGCCATTGTTGTCAAAGAATGTGACGGTTCCCGTCGGAGTCCCCGGCGAAGTAGAAGTGACCGTTGCCGTGAACGTCACGGATTGCCCCGTGGTGGAAGGATTCGCCGACGATGTGACAACCGCGGCGCTTGCTGCAGGCCCACTGCTGCCGGTGATGACTTCACTGACGACGGCGGAAGTTGATGGCAGGAACTGGAGACCGCCGGTGTATGAAGCGGCGATCGAGTGAGTTCCCGATGCCAGCGAGGATGTTGTGAAAGTCGCCAGCCCGGTGGCGTCAACCATTACGGAACCAAGCGTGTTCGCGCCATCCAGAAAAAGTATTGGGCCGGCAGGAATTCTTGTGACCGGGCTTACCGGGAAAACTTTCGCGGTAAAAGTGACTGGCTGTCCCGCAGCAACCGGATTCGCTGAAGACATGAGCGTGGTAGTAGTTGGATTACTGCCGGTAGTTCCCGTATTCCCCGTCAACGTGACGGATTGAGGATTGCCCGGCGCATTGTCCGTGATATTTACCGATCCCCCTTCAAAGAAGGATGAAGACGGCGAAGGCTGGTACTGAACTGCGACGCTGCAAGTTGCACCGGGCGCCAAACTTAAACCACACGTATTGCCGGAAATCACAAAGTCCGTACTGATGCGGATCGCGCCGGCCGGAAGAGTTACAGCGGTGTTCCCAGTGCTCGTCAGCGTGATTGTTTGCGGCAGGCTAATTGTTCCGAGCGGCTGATTTCCGAAAAGCAGGGCATTTGGAGAAACCAGCAGCAACGCTCCGGTCGCGCCGGTGCCGCTCAACGACACGGCTTGCCTGCCGCCGAACGCGGCATCGTTCGCGAATGTTAACGTGCCCGAGAAAGGTCCGGCGCTTGGCGGAGTAGCCGTAACTGAAACCGTGCAAGTGCCACCGGGGGGAATTGGAGTCGTGCAATTGTTCGCAGCGACAGCGAAATTTGTTGACGCTGCTACCGTGCCGGGATTTATCGCGGCCCTACCAATGTTTTGAAGAGTGACAATCTGCGCGGGACTTACCGCTCCGATTTGCGAACTGCCAAATATTACCGATTGCGGAGAAACCTGTGCGATGCCGATGGTCACGCCGTTTCCTGAAATCGGAATTGTTACCGGACCTTGGGGATCGTTGCTGGTGATTACAATTGTTGTGTTGCGTGGACCAATTGCAATTGGCGAAAAAATTAGCGGAAATGTGCAGCCGCCATTTCCTACTGGAATCGTGAACGGCGGAGCCGTGCAGTAGGCCGCACCCTGCGGAACACCGAGGATGAAGTCAGCTGTTCCCGGCGTGATGGCCGTGATTGTTAACGGCCCGCCGCAACTTGTTGCTCCACCGGCGCACGGAATCGGCGCGTTATTATCAATCACCAAAAAATTGGACGAATTATTCGACGATTGTCCCAGCGGAATTGTTCCGAGGGTGAGAGGCGAGGGCACGGTGAAAAACGTCAACACGGGATCAGTATTGCTGACGGCTTCGGCGCTGAGCGGGACGGACGGGATGCTTGTAATTTGCGGGCTCGTAATTCCCAGCACGGCCGTGCGCAATCCGCTTGGACCTGTTGCCGGGCCAAAAATCACGCTCACGAAACAGGACACTCCGCCGGCAAGGGTGAAGGGTGGCAAGGTTGCGCAACTTCCTTTGCTTACTGAGAAATCCGTCATGTCGCCGGTGATGTTCAAGCCACTCACTGTAACTGCCGTTGTCGTAGGATTCGCGAGCGTCACGTTTCGTAGGTTGGCAGTGCCGTTCGTGCCGATCGCGACGGGACCGATGGCGACGGATCCCGGCGAAACATTTAGCGCGTTTGTTCCTGCTACAGTTCCGTTGAGTTGAATTGTTTGAGGGCTACCGCCGGCGGTGTCTGTGAAGACGAGTTGGGCGGTGCGAAATCCTGTGGAACTGACCACAGGATTGAATGTGACTTCCACTCCGCAAAACGTGCTGGGATTGGTGGGGGTAGTACAAGTCTTAGAACTCCCGGGGAAAATGTTCACAGTGAAATCGGGGCCGCCGCCGGTTTGTGTGATTGCGAAATTACTGAAAGTCATGGCGACGTCGCCGCTGTTTTCGATTGTGACATCCACCGGTGCACTGGAAGTACCCGCAGCCTGCGCTGGAAAAATAATTGGATTTGGAGACGCGGAAAAAATTGCGCCGCCCCCCGTGTTTCCGGCCAATGAAATTGTCTTGGGCGAACCGGGCGCGTTTGTGGTCACAAGAATTTGCGCGGTGCGCGAGCCAGCCGCGCAGTTCTGGTTTTCCAGGCAAATAATGTTCGCAGCCTGAGGTGAGAACGCGACGGTGACCGTGCAGGAAGCGTTTGATGCCAATGTTGTGCCGCAATTATCCGTTTCAATAAAGTCGCTCGCCAGAACTCCGGGAAAAACTCCTTGCTCAAGCTGCAACTGCAGCGAAAGCTCCATCGGGCCTAAGCCCGTATTTGTGATCGTAGCCGTTTGGGACGGGCTGAGACCGCCGATCGCGGCGTCTGGAAAGCTCAAAAACGTCGACGACAATTGCAGCACCGGCTGCGGTTCGGCGTTCCATTTTTGAACGAAGCCGGGCTCGAACTCCTCCGGAACGGGCGGGTAAACGCCCGGTGTTGTCGGAACTACCGAGGAGAAGCCGGCTACGAAAATGTTGTCGTGACTATCGACCGTGATGCTGGTGAGCTGGCCCGATTCCGAAGCTAGGGATGTGGCAAAGGGAACGTTTTTCCCGTCGTTGGACATTTCGGCGAGATACGGCGTCATCAGATTAAAATTAAATCCGCCGGGTTGCGGATAAGCGTCCGCTGAAAATGGAAAACCTATGGCGGATGAAGTGGTACCGCCAAACCAAATATTGTTGAGCGAATCCAGGCCGATTGCTTCTGCAGTATCCGGGCCAGTGCCGCCGACATATGTCAGGAATGAAAGTGTGCCGGTGGGCGTCAGTTTTGCGACGAAAATACTTCCGCACGCTTTCGGCGCAAATGGTTTGATGGCTATCGCGAATCCGCAGTCATCACCATTCACATTATTATTTGTAGATTGAAAAACGCCGGGCGTAACCGCGAGATGCTGAGAAGCTGAGATTCCGGCGATATATGCGTTGCCTGAGGAATCCACGGCTATTGCGGTGCCGGCGTCGTCGGCTTCGCCTTGAATCACAGTTAGGTAATTCACACTCAGAGCGTTCAGCGGTTGAACGCTCAACTTCATTGCAAAAATATCTGTGCCTCCGGTAACTGCACCGCTTGCGGGCGCGACCGTGGTTGTTACTGGAAAGAGAGTGCTATTGAATGGCGGCTGAATACTGCCAACGACGTAAATGCCGCCGCTATTATCGACAGCCAATCCGGGGGCAAAGTTATTTGCCGCACCGCCGAGAAACGTGCCGTATTTCACCGCGCCAGTGTTGGCGTCGAGTCCATATAGAAATGTCTCAAAACAAGGAATCGCAGCCGTGGTGCAGTTGGTTCCGCCGAAAGTTGTTTGCAGCGTCGTCGGCGCAGGTTGGAAATCGGAAGAATTCGTCGCGCCGATCACGACCAGTTCGTGCGTTACGGGATTTATTTCCAGTGCGTGAGCGCCGCTGACCTGGCTGCCCCCCATCAGTTCGGAAAAAAGTAGCTGCGAACCATCGGCGCTAAGCTTGAAGACAAAACCGTCAGGACAATTGAAGGAACTATTTTTAGAAAGCGAACAAGGTGCAAGTGGTGCGGTGCGGCCGAGATTATTTACGGTGGGAAAATCGCCGGAATTGGTTCCGCCGACAACAAATGCATTTCCCGACGCGTCGATCGCCATGTACCACGCGAGGGTTACAGCAGAGCCGCCGATGAAATCCGAATAGAACATCGTCGAAAGAGTCGGATCAAACTTTATGACGACTGACGTCTCGCAGGTTTTGGCGGCAAGGTTGATGTGGCTGTTTTGAAATGGGCCAACGGTGGAAGGGAAGTCCGTGGAGCAGGTGTAACCGGTGACGTAAACGTTTCCGGTGGCGTCCAACTCGACGTCTGTAATTTCGCTTTGCTGAACTCCTGTTGTGCCACCGAGTGAAACCGCCGCGAGCAGCACAGGATCAATTACGAGCGGTTGGCTGCGGTCGTATGAGCCAAGCTCAACTTGTAGTTCTCGTCCGGCGAGGAGTTTGAATTTGCTTTCCACGTCTTTGCGCACGCCTGCGATTTCCTGATAGCTGACCGGGCGCTTTAATTGCACTTCGCCGGCAGGAGTTCGCAGAATGGCGTTGCCTGCGTTATCAAGATGAATGCGTTTTGCCCCCTGAATCTGCAGGCGGATATTTTTCGGGTTGGCTTGCGGCGAAACTAGAAAATCGTATTCCAGTTGCTGCGGATTTCCGTAAAAATCTAAGTCTACGCCAGGATAAACTCCGGCCATTTTCACGCGGCTGAAGTGCGGAACCTGCGTGTGCCATTTCGACGGATCGTTGCCGATAAAATAATTGCTGCGGCCGGGTTGTTCACCGATGCCGGATGCCGTGGCGTCCGCACTTGCGCCAACGAGTCGAAGTTCGAGCGGGCTGGAGGCGATTTTCTCGGGCATCTCGATGCCGAAATTTTCCGGCGTAAGTTTCGAGGTGGCGCGCTTGGTCACACGCTGGACGGAAAGGCTGGCAACGCGAGGGGAAAGCCCCAGCACGTAACCGGGGCCATGCGAAACGAAATCAAAATTTGCGGGAGCTTGTCCGCGATTCGCTTCAAAATCCAAGGGAAGCTGTGCGAATGCGCGTAGAGCCGCCTGCTCCGTAGGAGCTGTGGCGGCACGTCGGTTTTCGACTGGCGCGTCCGGAAGTTTCGGCGCGCGCTGCCATAAGTTGTGGGGCAGGACTGAAACCTGCGCCGTCACGGCGGGCGCTGTGCTCACAATGACCTGCGCGCCTCGAAGCTTGGCGCGATGAAATAGAATGGCTGAGCCCACAATCGCCATCGTCAACAGCGAAAAATAAATTATGAACTTCTTCATGATGCCCCCCAAAAAGCGCGTATATCAATCTACGAAACGAATAAGAATGCAGCGTTAAAGTTCTTTACCCGTCCCGGCCGGACTGAGACGTATTACCGGAGTTCCCGGGGCAGTGCTAAGGCGAAAATTTATTCGAGAAAGGCGCGGATTCAGCGTCATCTCCAGGAATCGGAAATCCAGCTGAATATCTTCCATAGGCTGAACCAACCGCACACGACGCGGGAAACATCCCTTCGATGTGCTGTCCGGTGATGCGGCGCCGGGCGTCTCAGCGAGCGGCTGCCAATCGGCATAGAAAACTTCCGAAATTAATTCGCCTTTCGCGTCGCGAATTTGAAGAGACGCGAGCGCGCCCGTCTGCGGATCGAACTTCAACTTTCCGGAAATGGAGTTGCCTGCGCGCGACGGCAAATCAAACTCGAGCGCATCGCCCTCGGATGCGGTAGACGTTTGCGTTTTCCGAAGCGTGCCTTCCTGCCAGCGCAACGCATCCAGAATTTCGCGCGGCCGCGCGATGTCACTAATTTCCGGAGCGCTAATCTGCGACATGTTCGGTTTTGTATCCACCATTCCCAAATAAATTTTCATGATCTCGTGATCCGGCGCCAGCAGGCGGAACTCGCGGCCGTCACTTGAAAGATCAAAGGCTTTCTTACCCAAAGGAGGAACAACTCCGGTAACGCGAAGCAATGCGGGTTGCTCAAAATAAAAAAAACCGGTGACCGGGTGAGACGTTCCAGCTTTCGCGCCGAACTTGGGTCCGCGGGTGGCGTGCAGGATTGCGGTCGCTTTGATGCTGCGGGTCAAACGAGCCTGTGCATTGTAAATCTCTAACAGGCGAGTCTGGAGAACAGCGCTGCTTACATCGGAATCAGAATCGGTTTTAGAGGCGGGTCCGAACAGCGAACATTCCACAGATACCGGCGGCGTTGCGGGCTTCACCGTTTGGCCAAGTCCGGCCGACGGCAGAGCCGTAATACAAATGAACGCAGCGCTAAAGAATCTCACACGCATCGGGATGCTTTCGTAGCGATGCATTCAAGAAGAGAAAGAGTCGGTGGCTGGAGTCCATAACTCATTTTCGACGGCACGAAGACAGATCATCAATCGAACGAACCGGATTTTTGCCCAACTAGCCCTCACGCTTATAGCAACCGGCTCCGATAGTGTCAACTTCGAGACTTTGCAATAATGCTCTCAGAATCGCTCTCAGAAACACGCCCAGAAACTTTGCAATTTGACTGGCCGCTTTCCGACAAGGTACACGCGTAGAAAATTTGCGATGCAGCTGTGTGAGGCGATGACCTCCGAACGACATCGCACAAGTCACACTAGACCAAAGCCTGAGGCCAGAAGAAGTATTCCAAATCGAGGTTGAAAAATTATCAGGAACGTCAGAGCGATGCAGTGAAAGCGATGAAGACACCTATGCGTAAGTTATAAAAAAAATTGGCGGGGCCGACGAGGTTCGAACTCGCGACCTCCTGCGTGACAGGCAGGCGTTCTAACCAAACTGAACTACGGCCCCGTTTTTTAGCTGGTGGGCAGTGCGTGATTTGAACACGCGACCTTTCGGGTGTAAACCGAACGCTCTAACCGCTGAGCTAACCGCCCCGAACCATCCTACATAACGAACGCAAAACCGTCAACGCGTGCGCGAAACTCCGCATGCGACGTTTCCTTGACACTACTCCGAACGCGCAAGTACACTGCAATGCTACCTTTACTGGTGAGAGAAAAATCGGAATGCTGCTTTCACGCGAATACGTAACCTACATCGCTCAAGAAGTTGTGAAGCGTCTCGTGGCTGAAGAAATGATCGAGACCAACGCGCTGGAAGAATTGACCACGCGCGTGCGCCAGGGAATGGCCGAAGAAATGGCCGTGGAAGAACGCGTGAATGAAGAGGTCCGCCAGATATTAGCCGATCATCAGGACGCCATGCGGCGCACCGGCGTTTCGTATCAGGAAATGTTCAAGAAAGTGAAAGCGGAAATCGCCAAGAATAAGAAGCTCATCTTACGATAGTAACTTCGGAGATCCACTAGCCCATGCGTCTGAGTCGAGGAAAAATTGTTCAGCTTTCCCACGTGGTAACAAAAGTTCTGGTGGAAAGCGACAAAGTTGAGTTCGTAGAAGACCGCGACACCATTCGCCAGAAGATTGTGGACATTCTGCAGGCGCTCATGAAGGAAGAAGAGCAGGTCGATCTGGAAGTCCGCAAGAAGATTGCCTCGCAAAAGAAAAAGGAAGTTGTGGAAGGCACGGAAGAATGGGACTTACTATATCGCCGATATTATCAGGAAGAGATGACGAAGAAGGGCGTTGGCAAGGTTACAGAACGAGACGATAAGTTTCCCGGTCAGCAGCGTTTCTAATCCGCAATTAATCTAATCTGCAAATAAAAAAGGCGCCGTCACCGGCGCCCTTTTTATTTAATCTAGATCGAATCTTAATTCAGCAAGTTTCCCGTGCCGTCTGGCCTCTTCTTCAGCACAGGACGATCGCTGTCATCAGTGGTCGTCGGCGTTGCAGTTGAGTTCGGATCGTCGGTGCTCGTCTTCTTTTGTTCGGTCTTGGTGCGCAGAGTTGGCGAATCGTTCTTACCGCCCATCGGTTTCTTGCGGCGTTCGTAGGCCATCAAGCGCGCGTTCACCGAATCAAATTCCGAAGTCGTCACCACATAGGAATCGCGTGCCGGCAGAATCTTCGCGATTTCTTTTTCGGAGTTTTCAATTCGCTCGCCGGTCGGAGGATGATCGGAGAAGAATTTTCCTACCGTTCCCGGTGACCGTTTTTCGTCCGAAAGAATTCGCTCGAAGAATGTGATGTAGGCGTTCGGATCGTAGCCCGCTTTGTACATATATTGCAGGCCGTAATAATCCGCCTGACGCTCGTCATCACGCGAGAACTTCAGGAAGCTGATGGGAATCGCGAATTGCAAACCTTCGTAGATTCCGTAGCCGGCCCAGCCGCCGGGAAGAAGAATCATCAGCGGAATCATTCCCAACTGCATCAGGTCGCCCTTGGTCTGATTTTTTGTGCCGTGCCGCAAACAGACGTGCGCGATTTCATGCGCCATCACGCCCGCCAGTTCCGATTCTTCTTTCGCGCGCAGAATCAATCCGCTATTCACGTAGAAAAATCCGCCGGGCAGAGCGAACGCGTTCACTTCGTCGGAATCAATTACTTTGATGGTGAAGGGAACTTTGCAATCCGAATTGTTCACCAGATTTTGTCCGGTGCGATTCACGTATTCCAAAATGACGGGATCGTCCACCAAACGCGAAGTCTGCTCCACCTGCTGGGCATATGACTTACCCATCGCGATTTCGCGTTCGATTGAATACCAGTCCAGTCCTTTGCCCACGTTACGATTGCCGATCGCTTCCACGTCTTCTTTTGAGCCCGGCTTCACGTTCGGATCCGTCTTCTGCGCGACGGGAGCGTTATAACCGGGATCACCCGGCTGCAACTTAGCTCCTGTGCTGGTCGTTTGTGCACAAGGCTGTGGCGTTGTGGTAGGTGTCGGCGAAGTCTGCGCCGGTGTCGTTTGCGTTGGAGGCGTCGTCTGGGAGGAAGTAGTAGCGGTCGCAGGCTGCGTTGTCGAAGCCGTTGTTGCGCACGGCTGCGTGGTCGCGCCCGTCTGTGTCGTTTGCGAATCTGTAGAAGTCTTTGACGCGTCTTGCTGCTGGAGAGCGAACGCGGGAGCAATTGCAAATGCCAGTCCAAAAGTCCCGATGGCGATCGGGCGAAGCAGGTGCCTCATGGGTCCTCCTCGAAGCGAGCCTATGGACAGTATACACCCATCCGCTCTGGCAAGCCCCGGCTGTCTTGTACATATGATGAGAGATGGGCCCCCGGGGTTTCCTTGCGCTCTGTGTTATTTGACATGTTTTGCATGGCGTTCAATTGACACGCACGCCCAATGCTCTTAGATTTGATATCGGCAATCCGCAGGAACCCATGGCCGAAGTCAAAATACAAGTCGGACAAGTCTGGAAGAATACTGAGACGGGCAAAAGTTTTCTCGTGACTCGGTTATTCACCGAAGCGCTGGCAACATTCGCCGTGCTGCGTTCAACCGAGGATGACAAGGCGCAGCCGCTGCGCATCCGCGTAACTAAAACGAAGCAGGGTTCCTCGCTGCCAGGATACGTTCCCGCGCAGTCGTTTGAATCTTCGTAGCTAAATTTAGATTCGCGCAGCCTCGCGCGAATCAACTACAGCGACCGCACCGGCATTTCCACTACGTCATCCACCTGCATCATTTCCTTCACGAAAAAAGCTTCGCCGTACTCAACGCCAATCATGTTCCCGTAATAACGCGAAAGAGTTTCCACGCGCCGATCCAGTTCGTCCAGCGGCACGTAAACTTTTTTCATATTGCTCAAAACTTTTTTCGAGGGTCGAAACTGCGAGCGAAATGTCAGCGCCGCTTTTTGTCTGCGCGTAAATTCTTTGGTGATGTCCACTACAAATGTCGGCCGCATGGGATGATCAAACGTGGTGTACATCACTTTGAATGGACGGAACGGCTCGCCGTCGATCGGAAGCTGTTTCAGGCCCGCAAGAAAACACGCTTCGTAGCCAAGTTTTCCGGCGGTGTAGTGATCAGGATGCCGGCCTTCCCAGTAAGGCAAAATTACCGTGTGCGGACGCAGTCTGCGAATATGCACTGCAACGGCGAGTTTCTGTTCTTGCGTAGCCGAAAGTCCCGCATCAGGTAGTCCAACATTGTCACGCAACAAAACGCCCAAGATCTTCGCGGCGGCCTGCGCTTCTTTGTGGCGCGTTTCAACCGTGCCGCGCGTTCCCATTTCGCCGCGCGTCAAATCCAGAATGCCGGTTTTGTATCCGCGCGCTGCCATTTTAATCAGCGTGCCGCCGCAAGTGAGTTCCACATCGTCAGGGTGCGCCGCGATGGCCAGTACATCGAGTTTCATACTGCCTCCAAAAAGAGCGAATTAAATTATCTACAATTTATCGAGAACGAGATTCTATCAGCACCGGCGCACGCAGGACAGGTTTGTGAGTTGGTGCGGCTGTGGCGTACGATAACCGGGCGAGGAAATCAGAGTGACAGAACTGAAACTCGCCGGTCGCGTAGCGCTAGTAACCGGCGCCGCAAAACGTATCGGGCGCAGCATCGCGCTGGAATTGGCGCAGCGCGGTGCGGACGTGATTGTGAATTATCACAATTTGCGCGATGAAGCCGATCAAGTCGTCGCCGAAATTGTGAAAATGGGCCGACGGTCAATCGCAGTACAGGCAGACGTATCCATCCGTGCGGAAGTGCAGCGAATGATTGCGCAGGTCGAGAAAGAATTCGCCCGCCTCGACATTCTCGTGAACAACGCCGGAATGTTTCAGCACGTTCCATTTAACGAAATCACCGACGAACAGTGGAACGAAATTCTCGCCACAAATCTCACGTCACAATTTATTTGCGCGCAAATCGCCACGCCTTTGCTAAAAAAATCCGGCCGCGGACGCATCATTAATCTAGCGTCACTCGGCGGCCTACTCGCCTGGCCCGGATACACGCACTACTGCGTCTCAAAAGCGGGCGTCATCAGCCTGACGCGCTGCTTGGCTCGCGCTCTCGCTCCGGAAATCACCGTGAACGCCATCGCGCCCGGCACGATCACATTTGAAGGAGACGCCGCCGAACTCGAAGCCGACTTCGTTCGCCGCGCGCCGCTAGGCCGCACCGGAAAGGGAAGCGACATCGCCGAAGCCGCCGCTTTCCTAGCCGAATCGGATTTTATTACGGGGCAGGTATTGGTCGTCGATGGCGGGCGTTCAATTGCGTAAGCGAAGCCACTATTTATTCCAGTGAGAGCGATCCGTTCGTAATTTGCGCGATAAGCTCGGCGTTAGCCGCAAGAAATTCATATTCGGACAATTCCGCGCGAGTTACCCAAACAACTTTCTCGAAAGTCCGGTTCACGTTATCCGCCGCGAACTCGGCGCCAGTCTGTTCATCGCTAAATGAGTCCCCGAAATTAACTCCCACAATTTTCGCTAAATAAAACACAATCTCAATTGGTGCAACTAGTTCTGCATAACGATACTGCCTCCGATAAACTTCCCGTCCAATTTCAATCCGCACGCCCAACTCTTCCACGATTTCTCGCGTCAACGCATCCGTCAACGATTCCCCAGCCTCAACCTTCCCACCGGGAAATTCCCATTTCAAAGGAAACGCCTTATCGCCCCGCCTCTGGCAAATCAACAAACGCGAATCCCGCACAATGATCGCCGCAACAACAGTCGTCATCGACGTTTTTGTTTCCGAGGACTTGCAGCCGTATCCGGATAAAATAATCTCAATAACTCCCGCGTGCCCTCAACCAACGGCGGCCCGGGAGTATTCAGCAATTCATCCCGCACCACATGCACTCTCCGCTCCCGCACCGCCGGAACTTCGCTCCACGCCGCCACTTCATAAGTTCGTTTTGGATCAGACTTCTCTCCAACCGCCGCCCACGCCAGCACAATCACATCCGGCATTGCAGCAGCCACATCCTCATCCGATATTCTTTTACCCGCGGGCACAACCATCTCCCCGCCGGCAATTTCCGCCAACTCCGCCACCCACGGCGGCGAAACAATTCTCGGATGCGGCCACGCCTCGCAATAAACTCTCAGCGAACGTCCATTCGCCGAAGCGCGCGCTTTCCGTGCGCGTAGGCGAATCGCCGAAAATTCCGCGCGCATTCTCCCAACAAGCTTCCGCGCCTCTGGAGCTCTTCCAACAATTCCACCCAACAAATGAATATCCGTCTCAACATCCGCCAGCGAACGCGGATTCATCGCCAAAAACGCCACGGGATGTTCCAGCAACTTCGCAACCGTCTCCTGCTTGTAAGGCACCGAGCCAATCACCAGCGTCGGCCGCAAACTCATCACGCTCGCCGGATCGAGCGCCCAGCAATCGCCCACGCGGGGCAGTTCGGCAACTTCCGGCGAAACATCCACGCACCATTTGGACACGCCCACAAGCTCCCGCCGCGCACCCAGCGCGACAAGAATTGACGTAGCGCTAGGGGCAAGCGAAACAATCCGATGCTTCATTTGTAGGGAACTCACAACGGCATTCTAGCTTCTACCGCGAATCGAGGCAAAGCCACTTAAGTCTCGCACAAATAAAAACGGGGCGGATAATTAAATCCGCCCCGCTCCGAAATTCAACTAAAAATAAATTACTTGCTAGTCCCACCCAGCGGCGGCGCACCATATTCCGGCAACTTCGCCTTCGCGCGATCATCCCGCCGAATTTCCAGTTCATCAAACAGCATCGAAGGACTAATCACCGTGCCCGGAATCGCGCCCGATCGATTGCTGACGAACTGATCATTTCCGACGGCTACCAAATCATTTCGTAGTCCGCGGATATCCAGTTCATTCAGCAACGCGCCGCGCACCAATTCTTCGTGGCCGTCATTCGCCCAAATCCGATACAGCAATCGCGGAGAAGTCAGTCCGCCAAAAGTTTCCACGCGATACGCATACTGTTTGCCTTGGTCCTTGGTCATCTGAATTAATTTCGCTTTCAAGTCTGCGGGAGACGCAGCATCCGTTCCGCGCAGCGTCAACACGCCGTAATGCGGTTGCGGCGCGCCGCCCGGCGGAGCCAAATCGTGTCCATTGGAAGCAGGGAAGTCAGGAATCGGCTGGCGTCCAATTAAATAATTGATCAGCTGGCCTTTTTCGATGATCGTAACGGGCGCAACTTTCACACCGTCGTCATCAAACGTGTAGCTGCCCGTCAAACTGTGTCCCTGAAAACTGGATTGCGTCGGATCGTCCACCACGGTAATAAATGGCGGCAGCACCCGGCTCTTGAATGCGGACGCGAATTGTCCGACTGTGCGTCCACCGCGGCCCGGCTGCGTTTTTCTTCCGGCCGCATTGTCTCCAATTAATGTCGCAAGCACATCGCTCGACGCGTCCGGTGAAAGCATTACCGGCCCGCGATATTCTTCGTCGACGACCGGTGCGTCGCGCAATAATTTCAGCGTCGCCATCACCAGCCGCGCATCCGCAACAAACTTCGCTTCCGTCGGAATTTCTTCCGGCGTCGCCACCAGCCATTCCGGCGAGCGATCCAGCCGCATTCCATCTTTCGCCTGCGTTGTGCCGGAAAGCGCCGTTTGGTAACGCGTCTGACTTCGCCGCGTCACGCTGCCTTCCGAGTTCACAAAATATTCATTCACCACAACAAATCGCGCCGTCGCCGCCATCAGTTGTACATCCGGATCGTCGCGATAAACTCCGCTCGCGGTTTCCAGCATGTGCGCCACTCGCGGTTCGTCAAATTGCAATTTCGCCAGCGGACCAACCGCCACCAGCGGCTCCGCGCGCGCAAAATCGTCCACCGAATCATTCAGCGTCAGCGTCTTCATCATCGCTTGCTTCGCCGCTAGTGCTTCGCCTGCCGCTTTATATGCCGTGTCCGTCGCAAGCCACAATGCGTGACGAAACGCGTACACATCATTTTCAACCGGCGCGGAATCCATTTCGCCTTGTCCCTGCCCAAAATAACTGTCCTGCTTGTAATCGCCGATGCGCACCACAGCTCGCAACGCGCGCGCATGCCATCGCTGACTAATCACCAGCGAACCAAACTCCGCGTCGCCTTCGTATTGCTCCACATCCGTCACGCGATATTCCACATAATAAGGACGCGCAACGCTTTCCATTTTCAATTGATCTTTGGAACGCGTCAGCTCCGCCAGCATCGCTTGCAAAATTGGATCCGCATTCGCCGCCGCCGCTTGTGCCGCAAGCACGGTAGCAGATGGCGCAGACATCGCCGGCATTCCAGAAGTTTGCGATGCAGCTGCGCTACTCGCCGAAGCCGCACTGGACTGCGAATGCGTGGCGCCAGCATGTGCAACCGAACTCCACGCGCCAAGCACAGCAACTCCGCTAACAATCACAACCGCTGCAAATTCAAAAATGTTTCCACGTGTACGCAGGAATTTCATCGCGAACCTCCCGCAACGCCAGACGTAGCAGCTCCGCCAGCAGTGGTAGTCGGCGGCGCAAGTATCGGAGGCCGGTCGCGTCCGTGGCCCTTCTTCTGAACTTCCATTTCAGAAAACAGCATCATAGGCGCCGAAGCCGAAACCGGGACCCATCCCGATTCCGCTCCGCAAACTCCGTTGAACACATCCACTTTATTTCCCGTCGCCACAATTCGTTGCAGCGCCGCGATCGGAGTTCCCACCATGTCCACTCCGCGCACCAATTCATCAGGACGTCCATCCGCATAAACGCGCCACACAATAATCGGCAACACTTGGAACGCCTGCGGACTCTGCCGCTGCGTCAAAGTGAATCCGCCTTCCACATCTTCAAAATAAAGTCCGTAAGTTTTGCCCTGCTTCTTAATTTCCTCAACGAACTGCTTGCGCAAATCCGAGTCCGGAACCATCTTCGTGGAAACAACTTCCAAATTTCCCTGTCGTCCCGTCGCCATGCGTCCCGGTGACCGCCGTCCATGTCCATTCGAGTTGCTGAAATTTGTCACCGGCATGCGTGACATCAAAAAGTTTCGCAGAATTCCGTCCTTAATCACTTCCACACGCTGCGCCGGCACTCCCTCATCATCGAACTCATAGGTCCCGGCCAGTTTCACGCCGCCAATTTCTTTCAACGTCGGATCGTCAATCACACTCAGGAAACTTGGCAAAATCGGCTCGCCAACTTTCTTCGTGAACGTTTGTCCTTCCTCTTCTCCACGTTGACGATGTCCTTCCAATCGGTGTCCCAACACTTCATGAAAAAATACCGCCGCCGCGCGTCCTGAAAGCAAAGCTGGCCCCGCATAAGGATCAGCAACCGGAGCGGCTCGCAACGCTTTCAAATCCGACGCCATCTTTTCAATTTTCTTGGAAATTTCCGCCGAGTTCGGAAATTGTTCCGGCGTGGGCGCTTCAAAAGTTTCCACGCGCAGCAATTCCATTCCATCGTCCGCGCGCGTTTCCGCTTCCAGCACCAAGCGCGCCGAATGTCCCGGCTGCGCCAATCGCGTGCCCTCCGACGAAACCACAAATTGCGTTCCCTGATCGAACGTCAGCGAAGCAACCGAGTTATAAATGTAATTAAATTTCTTAAACTCCGCCGAGTAAGCCTTCACGCGCTCTTCCCATTCCTTCTGATGAACGGGAACCAGCGTGCCGCCCGGCACAATCGCTTCGTGCGGTTTCTCAACGGAAAAATCCGCGGACTTATCTTCTTCCTCGGACTGCACCGCCTTCTGCGTTTTCACATTCGTATAAACCGCCGATGCTTGGCGATACTCACTATTCGTCATCAGCCAAAGGCCACGCGCCACCGCATCGCGATTCGTTCCCATCGGCAAAGTGGCCGACGCAATTCCAGACTCGCGTCCGTCGCCATGCGTATTATCCAAAGCAGGCGCGCCAACGCGCATCGTCACGTCCGCCGATCGTTGCTTTGACGCAACCGAGCTCATCAAACTTCCTTCGCTCGCGTTGATGGCAACATTTTCGCGGTCAAACACCGAATAACTAATGAAATATGGCGCCGGATCAGATTTCGCCAGCGAACTCTGCGCGCGCGTCAATTCCTGTTGCATCGTGCCCAGCAACATTTCGGAATCCGGATCGCCAACGGGAATTGCGCTGCAGGTCACCGCAAACGCGGCAAGAGAAGTAACCACCGCCACTCGGCGCGCAACTCGTGAATAAAAATTGCGTCCGCGAAAATCCAATCCCATAAATTTATGCATGATTGTCCCGAACTCCGTAACGCAGATTGTCAGCAGAAATCAAACTCCCAAGAACTCAATTCCCAATCATCCCTCGCCACCCACTCACGAGCAACGAGATAACAAGAAAGCGGAGCGCAAATTGCACTCCCCACCGAATTAGACGCGCATTAAGCCAAAAAGGGTTCCTTGCGCGCGGGCAATGCGCATTCGTCCTACGCCGTCATCCTGAAACGAACCGATCAGGTTCGTTGACTTGAAGGATCTCGGGTTTCGTACCGTGACGCCATTGTCTCCGCGCCGCATCCTAACACCCGCCACGCGTTCGTATTTAGGATTCGTAACAGGGCACGAGTTCCGCGCCTTTTGCGTCCCGGCGCATTTTGTCGGGAAGTCGTGCCGTAACGACAAAACGAAACGCAGGCTTTAGCCGCTTCGACTGTCCTACCCCGGTTCTCTAAATCGCCCGTCTGCTGTACGCGGTCATTCCGACGCGCGGACGCCGAGGAATCTGCTCTCGCCTTCAGTGCTGCGCTTCGTTCAGTAGGTCGTGCGACGGTCGAAATCAGGCGCACTCAGATAGACGGTGCGTACCACTCTCTGGCTAACGAGCCGATACAATTGAGGGAGATGGAGTATTCCAGTGGCCAGTTTCTGTTTCTAAAATCTCCCAGCCCCGGAATCTTCAATGTCGTTGCGAGACCTTCCATCGACGTCATCACTAATTTTCTTGCGGACATACTCCAGGCCTTCTTCTGATCTCAGCGTCATTCGAGCGTCGTTAAAGAGCGAACCTGATCAACACCGGCGGGATGTCGGAGGTTAAACTCAACCGAAGTCTTGTTTTGCACTAATCATTCCAATCCGCTTCATGACGCTCTCCTCAGCATTTTGATACCTGGTACCAAATTCCCATTGACTTGTGTGTACTACTATGATAATCTACATTCCAGATTCGGCACTTCCCATTCGAATGGAATTTCCCAAAATGGGAATTGCCCTCCGGCCGGATTCAAAAATCCATAGCTGTTGTCTTAGTGAAAAAAGTCAATGGCGAATTGGCTTTTGATCTGGTCATCCGGCTCTAAGCTGTAGTCTCGATCCGTTTATTCGGGCTAAGGTCTTTAGATTCAGCATAATATGTTTATAATAGAGTAATCGGCATAAGTCCTTTATCTGCAATACATACGCCGGTTAGCGCCGTAACCCCTGTATCTGCAACACATACAGAAAAAAGGGGGGAGGGGGAGGGTAAATGCCAAAGATAAATTTAGCTGCGCTGCTCCGAAGCTCTCGACTCTTGACTCTTGACTCTTGACTCTTGACTCTTGACTCTTGACTCTTGACTCTTG
>Ga0193726_1001155_pt1 | contig 22100 bp, 22 predicted proteins | sample H2c1metaG_FD_144928 | JGI IMG/M metagenome (GOLD analysis project Ga0193726, IMG submission 144928) | Soil microbial communities from a riparian zone of the East river system, Colorado, United States - H2c1 | ecosystem: Environmental > Terrestrial > Soil > Riparian zone | place: USA: East River...
CTTGCGCCGCGACCGGGGTAATGCCGAATGGGGAGTGGGGTTATGTGCGCGCGGGGCGCAGCAGCAGGCCGGCCAGAAGCAGGCTGCCAAGGGTGGGGCTGAGAGCGATGATGCGGAAATACATGCGGTGAAATATAACGGGTTTCCCGGGCTACTGCAACTGCGCGGGCTCGCGGGGCCGACGTTTCTTCCACAGCCAGTATATGTAGCCGGACAGCCCGTATGCTACAAACAGCAGAAACAGCACGATCGGCGGGTCCGAGGAAATCAGCACGAATCCGAGGACAATGAGCAGAATGACCGCGAAGGGCACCGAGCGACGCATATTGATGTCCTTGAAGCTGTAGAAGGGGACGTTGCTCACCATCGTCAGCCCCGCGTAAAGGGTCAGGAACGCCGCGACCCAAGGCAGGCCGTAATCGTCGACGGGAATCTTGTTGTCGCTCGCGAGCCACAGAAATCCGGCCACCAGAGCGGCTGCCGCCGGACTCGGTAGTCCCTGGAACAAGCGCTTATCGACCACTTCGATGTTGGTGTTGAAGCGCGCAAGCCGGAGCGCCGCGCCCGCGCAGTAGACGAACGCCGCAATCCAGCCGAAGCGGCCCAGGTCCTTGAGCGCCCATTCGTAGACGACCAGGGCCGGCGCCGCGCCAAAGCACACCATGTCCGAAAGAGAATCGTACTCCGCGCCGAATGCGCTCTGGGTGCGCGTCAGTCGCGCCACCCGCCCGTCGAGGGTGTCGAGAATCATCGCAACGAAGATGGCCACAGCGGCATTGTCGAAGCGCTGGTTCATCGCCATCACGATCGAGTAAAACCCGGCAAACAGCGCCGCCGTCGTAAACAAATTCGGCAGGAGATAGATGCCGCGGCGGCGGATTTCCGTGTTCAGCCCCGGCCGGCGGCGTTCGGGCTCAAGCATGACGTGGCAGCGTGGCGATTATCGTGTTGGTCGCGTAGACCTTGTCCCCCAGCGCAGCCACAACCTTCGCGTCTACCGGGACGTAGATGTCCACCCGCGAGCCGAACCGTATGAAGCCGAAGCGCTGGCCGCGAGCGAGACGGTCGCCTTCGCGAACATAGCAAAGAATGCGCCGCGCAATCAGGCCGGCGACCTGCACGCAGGTCACGTCGGCGCCTTCGGCCGTGCGCAGCCATAACGCGTTCCGTTCGTTCTCGAGGGAGGCCTTGTCGAGCGCGGCGTTCACGAAGCTGCCGGGATTGTACCAGCGCTTCTTCACCTCGCCGTCCACGGGCGAGCGGTTGGAATGCACGTTGAAAACATTCATGAACACGCTGACCTTGATCGCTTCTCGCTCGAGGTAAGGGTCGCGAGCGCGCTCGACCGCGACCACGCGCCCGTCGGCGGGCGAGACCACGCTGTGAGCATCTCCGGGGGCCCGCCGCGCCGGATCGCGAAAAAACTGCAAGACGAAAAGCGCGGCGAGCCAGAAAGGAGCCGACCACCAGCCGACCCACCAGCTCGCGACGGCGGCGGCGGCGATCGCGCCGGCAAGAACCGCCCAGCCTTCTCGGGCAACGATCGGGTGAGGGTAGCTCGCGCTCATCGCCGGACCTTGCCCTCTCCTTTCGATTGCCTCTTGCGCCTTTAATTCCGGGACTGATCGACCAGCTTGTTCTTTTTGATCCAGGGCATCATCGCCCTGAGCTTTTCGCCGACGATTTCGATCGGATGCTCGGCGGTCATGCGGCGCCGCGAAAGCAGCATCGGCGCGCCGGCGCGATTTTCGAGGATGAAATCCTTCGCGTATTCGCCCGACTGGATACGATCGAGTGCCGCCCGCATGGCTTTCTTGGTTTCTTCGGTAATGATCTTCGGCCCGGTCGCGTATTCCCCGTACTCAGCGTTGTTCGAGATCGAGTAGTTCATGGTGCCGATGCCGCCCTCATACATCAGGTCGACGATGAGCTTCAACTCGTGAAGACACTCGAAATACGCCATTTCCGGCGCGTAGCCGGCTTCGGTGAGCACCTCGTACCCCGCCTTGACAAGCTCGACGCAGCCGCCGCAAAGCACCGTTTGCTCCCCGAACAGATCGGTTTCCGTCTCTTCCTTGAAGGTGGTTTCTATCACGCCGGCGCGGGCTCCACCGATCGCGGCGGCGTAAGACAGGGCGAGGTCGCGCGCCTTTCCGCTCTGGTCGCGATGCACCGCGATCAGCATCGGCGTACCGCCGCCCTGGGCGTAAGTCGAGCGCACGGTGTGGCCGGGGGCCTTTGGTGCGATCATCACGACGTCGAGATCCTCCCGAGGCATCACCTGTCCATAGTGAATGTTGAAGCCGTGCGCGAATCCGAGCGTCGCACCCTTGCGGATGTTGGGTTCGACTTCGGACTTGTAGACGGCGGCGATGTGCTCGTCGGGCATCAGCATCATGACGAAATCGGCGCCTTTGACCGCCTCGGAGACTTCCTTGACGTTCAATCCAGCCTTTTTCGCCTTGTCCCAGGAGGCCCCACCCTTGCGGAGGGCTACCGTGACTTTCACGCCCGAGTCGTGCAGGTTCAGGGAATGGGCATGCCCTTGCGAGCCGTAGCCCACGATCGCGACCTTCTTGCCCTTGACGAGAGACAGGTCCGCGTCCTTGTCGTAATAGACTTTCATGCGTGTTTCCTTTTGGTTTTGTTCTCGGCTCAAACCTTCAAGACCCTTTCGCCGCGCCCGATGCCCGAGGCGCCGGTCCGCACCGTCTCAAGAATAGCGCTCCGCTCAAGTGCCTGAATGAAAGCGTCGAGTTTGGCTCCGGTGCCGGTGAGCTCGATGGTATAGGTATTCTCGGTGACATCGATGATACGGCCTCGGAAAATATCGGCCATGCGTTTCATCTCCTCGCGATCCTTGCCCATCGCCCGGACTTTGATCAGCATCAACTCGCGCTCGATGTGCGCTGCTTCCGACAGGTCGACCACCTTGACGACCTCGACAAGCTTGTTCAACTGCTTCGTGATCTGTTCGACGACGTCGTCTGAGCCGGTCGTCACGATGGTCATGCGCGAAAGCGAGGCATCTTCCGTCGGCGCGACCGTGAGTGTTTCGATGTTGTAGCCTCGCGCCGAGAACAGCCCTGCCACCCTAGAAAGAGCGCCCGGCTCGTTCTCGAGCATGATGGAAATGATGTGTCGCATTGTCCCCTCGCTAAAGGCCCGGCCCTCGGCGCATTCCGCACCGCTGTGACGCGGCGCTCGTGGCGCCGCCGGACCAAGCTCTCTTCAGCCAACGTTGATCGAACCCGATTGTGCGTCGGGCTTACAGCTCCTCGGCAAGAATCATTTCGGTGAGACCCTTGCCGCCCTGGACCATCGGATATACGTTCTCGGTCTGGTCGGTGATGAAGTCCAGGAACACAAGATCGCTCTTGCGTTTGAACGCCTCCTTCAGCGCCGGCTCGACATCGCGAGGTTCCTCCACCTTCACACCGATGTGGCCATAGCTCTCGGCGAGCTTGACGAAGTCGGGTAGCGCGTCCATATACGACTCGGAGTAGCGGTTGCCGTGGAAGAACTGTTGCCACTGGCGCACCATCCCCATGTACTTGTTGTTCAAGTTGATGATCTTGATTGGAAGCCGGTACTGCTTGCAGGTCGAAAGCTCCTGGATGCACATCTGGATGCTCGCCTCGCCTGTGACGCAAGCCACCGTCGCGCCGGGATTGGCGAATTGCGCCCCCATCGCGGCAGGCAGGCCGAAGCCCATGGTGCCCAGGCCCCCGGAGTTGATCCAGCGCCGCGGTTCGTTGAATTTGTAGAATTGCGCCGCCCACATCTGGTGCTGGCCGACATCGGACGTGATAACTGCCTCGCCTTTGGTGACCTCGTAGAGCCTCTCGAGCACGAACTGCGGCTTGATGATCTTGCTTTTCTTGTCGTATTTCAGGCAGTCCTTCGATTTCCAGAGCCCGATCTGCGACCACCAGAGGCTGAGCGCCATCTGGTCCGGTTTGTAGTTGACCGCCTCGAGTTGTCGCGTCAATTCTTCCAGGACGTCGGACACATTACCGACGATAGGGACGTCGACCTTCACGCGCTTGGAGATCGAAGACGGATCGATGTCGATGTGGATGATCTTGCGCTGCACTTGGGCGAAGTCGGCAGGATTGCCTATGACCCGGTCATCGAAGCGCGCGCCCACGGCAAGCAGCACATCGCAGTTCTGCATCGCCATGTTCGCTTCGTAGGTGCCGTGCATTCCGAGCATGCCGAGGAACTGCGGATCGGTCGCGGGATAGCCCCCGAGGCCCATGAGCGTATTGGTGCACGGGAATCCGAGCATCTTCACCAGTTTGATCAGCTGCTTCGAGGCCCCCGACAGGATGACGCCCCCGCCCGTATAGACCATGGGACGCTTGGCCTCGGCGAGCAACTGCACCGCTTTCTTGATCTGACCCGGATGCCCCTTCACCACCGGGTTGTAGGAACGCATCGTCACCGTCTCGGGGTACTCGAAAGGACATTTAGCCGAGGTGACGTCCTTGGGAATATCCACGAGCACCGGGCCGGGCCGTCCGGTCTTCGCGAGATAGAACGCCTTCTTGATCGTGATGGCGAGATCCTTCACGTCTTTCACGAGGAAATTGTGTTTCACGCAAGGTCGCGTGATGCCCACGGTGTCGCACTCCTGGAATGCGTCCAGGCCGATCGCGTGGGTGGGCACCTGTCCCGTGATGATCACCATCGGGATCGAGTCCATGTACGCAGTGGCGATTCCGGTCACCGCGTTGGTGACACCAGGCCCCGAGGTCACCAGCGCAACGCCGATTTTGTCGCTGGAACGCGAGTACCCGTCCGCAGCATGCGTCGCACCCTGCTCGTGACGCACCAGGATGTGCTTGACCTTGTCCTGTTTGAACAGCTCGTCATAAATGAACAGGACCGCGCCGCCGGGATATCCGAAAACGTACTCGACCCCCTCCGCCTGGAGGCATTTCACCACGATCTCCGCGCCGGTCAATTCCATTCCAATCCGCCCAACCTAGTTCGAGAGAGCTTTAGAGCCTAATTGCTGAGGCCTGATTGGTCAAGTTTTCCTGTCTCGCAGGCTGCAGTGGATCCGTCCTTTTGATACCATCGACCACTACGCGGCAGTCCCCTCGGCCGACGAAAAGGACGCGCTTCTGGCCTCCCGAAACGAACTTTCCGAGTTTCTCGCGAGCGTTGAGCGTCGCGCGTACAAGCAGGCGTTGTTCGCCGTTCGTGACACCGAGAACGCCCTCGACATCGTGCAGGACACGATGTTCAAGCTTTCGGAAAAGTACGGAACAAAGCCGCCGGAGGAACTGCCGATGCTGTTCCAGCGCATCCTCCAGAACACCATTCGCGATTTCTACCGCAGGCAGAAGGTCCGGTCCCTGTGGGTCACCCTGTTTTCTGCGCTCTCCCCGGGGCGGGAGGACGACGATACCGACCCGCTTGAGACCCTGGAGAGCGCGGATACCGCCAAGTCCAGGGAGGGTCCGGCAGATCGCCTGGAGCAGACTCAACTGATTGAAATGATTGAGAAAGAGTTACATCGACTACCACCACGTCAACGGCAGGCGTTTTTGCTGCGTTATTGGGAAGAGTTGGACGTCGCCGAGACCGCGGCCGTCATGGGCTGCTCTCAAGGCAGCGTCAAAACCCATTGCTCCCGTGCAGCACACGCTTTGGCAGCCGCCTTAAGAGCAAGAGGGATTGAGTTATGAACGAACAGCAGATCGCATACCGAATCAAGCAGCTTCTCAACCGGGGGCTCGACCTGGACGCCGGTAAGCTCGCCCGCCTGAAAGAGTCGCGGGAGCGAGCCTTGGCGCGCCAGCGCATCGAGTCGCGCGTACCCGTATTGGCCTGGGCCGACAACGTGGTCGGCAGATGGGGTGGCCCGGTTTCGCTCATTCCGCGTATGCTGCTGCCGACGGCCGTACTGATTCTGGGCCTGATCGCGATCAACCAATGGCGGGATTCCCAGCTGGCTGCTGAGATCGAGGAAATCGACGCCGCCGTTTTGACCAGCGACCTGCCGCTGGACGCATATTTGGATAAGGGATTCGATGCATGGCTAAAGCGCTCTTCGCACTAGCACTTTGGCTCTGTACCTCGCTCTCCGTCCTCGCCGCCTCACCGCCGAAAAAACCCCCGACCTGGGGCGAACTGACGATCGAGCAGCAGCAGATCCTATCGCCACTTGCGACCGACTGGGGAAATCTCGAGCCGGAGCGCAAGCGCAAGTGGCTGGGGATTGCCAAGCGCTACCCGAAAATGAAGCCCGACGAGCAGGCGCGGGTGCAGCGGCGCATGCAGGCCTGGGCCAAGCTCACCCCCAAGGAGCGTCAAGCCGCCCGCGAACGCTACAAAAAAATGGAGAAATTGCCGCCGGACAGGAAGCAGGGGTTGAAACAGCAATGGGAAGAATACAACCGCCTGCCGGAAGAGGAACGGAGTAAGCTCGGGAGCAGTCCGCGCAAACCGCCTGCGGCGGCATCCAAGGCCAGACCCCCGACGGACGCGGCCGTGCCACCCGCCTCACCCGCGATCGCGCCGGCCCCGGCACCCAGCCAATAGTCGTCCATGAATCCGGCCCCACGGACCCTGCCCGATCCGCGATCGCCTGGGGTGGGGCGGCGTCTGATGTCGATGCTCTACGAGGCGCTGGTCGTCCTCGCGATCCTGCTATTCGCCGGCCTGGTATTCCTTGCCGTATCGAGCGGCCGACTCTCGGGCAGCATGCGCCACGTCTTTCAGTTGTACCTTTTCCTGGTCCTGGGGATTTACTTTGTAGCGTGCTGGAGTCGCGGAGGCCGGACCCTGCCTATGCAGACCTGGAAGATGCGGGTGGTCCGCGGCGACGACCTGCCCCCCGGAGTGGGCCAAGCGGTGCTGCGTTACGCTCTTGCGTGGCCTTCATTGCTGCTGTTCGGCGTCGGTTTTTTTTGGGCGTTTTTTGATCGCGACCGGCAGTTTCTCCACGACCGGTTGGCCGGCACTCGAATCGTCATTCATGGCGACACTACAGCTGGAGTCTAAGGGCCGGTTCAAAACATCCTTCAAACAATTGCTTTGCCCTGAAGCCGCCCCTCTATCTTCTCTCGACCCACCACATCATCAGAGCCGCCGCGCCCAGAAAAACCGCGCTCGGCAGCGCAGCACTGATGAAGGGTTGCCAATTTTGGAGCAATCCAAGATGTGAAAAGAGGCCGTTCATCATGTGGAAAAAGACTCCCAGCATTATCCCGGAGAACACTTTCACCCCCACACCGCCGACCCGGACGTGGACATAGGCGAAAGGCAAGGCCAGCGCCATCATGACCAACGAGGCAAGCGGATAAACGAGCTTCTTCCACATGGCGATTTCGTAACGCTCGGTCTTTTGCCGGTTCTCGGACAAATGCCGGGAATACTGGTACAGGTTCCATGCCGACATCCGTTCCGGCACGACGAACAATACGGCGAGAATGTCCGGTGTGAGAACCGAACTCCAATCCATCTCCACGAGGCGCTGTACGTTGCTTCCGCTCGACGTAAAGCCGGTAAGGACGATCTCGCTCAGGCGCCAGATATTCTTGCCGAGGTACTTCCCTCGCTTCGCGAAACTGATCGACTTGAGGTGGTATTCATCGTCGAACTCGAATACCCTGATATCCGAAAGGCTGGTGTCGGGCTGGACTTCGCGAACATTGACGAAGCGCCGGTCGTCCTTCACCCACAGCCCCGTGTGGAACTCGCTCGCAACGATGCTGCTGGTCATCGCAAGCTTGAGCTGCTTTGCGGCGCGCTCCGAAACCGGGGCGATCAATTCACCGAAGACGATGGTGGCGACCACAAAGACGATGCCGATTCGAAACAGGGTGCTGGTCGCGCGCCAGGGTGAGAGGCCCGAACCGCGCATCACCGTATATTCCGAATTGGCGGCGAGATGTGAAAGGGCGTAAAGGGTTCCGATCAACACCGCGACCGGAAAAAGCTCATACACATGGCTCGGCACTGACAGCGCAACGAAGGCGAGCGCGTGCTGCAACCGGTACTCGCCTCTGCCAAGATCGGTCAGTTCGTTGATCAAATCGAAAAACGCAAACAGGGCGAGAAAGGCGAGAAACACGAAGAGCGTCGCTCCGTAGATTTCCCGTGCCAGATAGGTACGCAGCGTATCCAATTCAGCGTCTCCAGAACATCCAGCTCCCCCGGAGCCTTCGGTAGAACAGCAGCACCAGAACGCCCAGCATCCCTGCGTGCACCACCCACCAACCCGTATTGAAGCCGAACCTGCCCTGGGAGACCCAAGCTTGAACAATGCTAAGCAGGTTTGCGTACACCATGTAAGTGAAGAGCGCAAAGAACAGGTTGACCGAGCGGCTCGCCCTCGGGTTGACAAAGGACAGGGGAATCGCGAGGAATGCGAGGATCAATGCAGAGATCGGCAAGCCGACACGCCACAGCAGTTCGGCCAGATGGGAATTGCTTCTTACCTGAAGCAAGGCGAACGTGGACATCGCCTTGGTGGAGGCTTCCTCGGCCTGTATCCCTCGCGTTTCGATTTTCATCGCATAGCGCTGAAAATCCATCACTTTGAAATCGAGATCACCGGGGATACCTTCATAGCGGCGCCCGTCGAGAAGAACGACGAAGCGGTCGCCGTTTTCCGCCGACTCCCGATATCCCCGCCGGCTGACGGTGATGCCCAGGCTGCCCTCCCGCATCTGCGCAATGAACACGTTTTGCACGTTGGTTTGATCGCCGGCGATCTCCTCGACGAAAAACACCCGGTCTGCGCTGCCTGCTTCGCGGAAAACGCCCGGGGCGACTCGCGAAACGTCGTCTCGCAGATTCATCTGGCGCCGGTATTCCTCGGCCTTGCCGATCGCCCACGGCGACAGGAACAGAGACAGCACCGCCACGAGCGCGACAAGCGGCGAGGCAAACAGCAGCACCGGTCGAACCCATGCGAGGAGCGAAAGGCCCGAGCCGAACCAAATGACCATCTCCGATTCGCGGTAGCTCCGCGAGAGCGTCATGAGCACCGTGATGAAAAGCGTCAAGGACAGCAGCACCGGTAGGTAGTTGAGGGCGGCAAACGCGAGCAGCGCGACCACGCCCTCCGAAAGGACTTTTCCGATCGCCGCCTGCCCGAGCAGCCGGATGAGCTGCGTCGTCAAAGTTATGGCAAACAGCGTCGCGAAAACCGCGAGCGCGAGATTGCCGAATTCACGCAGCAGTGCGCGCTGAAAAATCACTTTGTGAACCGATCGAAGTCATAGAAGCAGGTCGGATCGTGAACCGAAAACGCCACGTTGCTTTGACTTCGGCGAAGCAAACCGGAGATAATCCTTGAACGTTCCCCGAATCGAGGTCGAATGGAATTTAGCACAAAATTCGCTATACCGGAAAAGCAGCCGGCCGCGTGCGTCGCGGTGGGCGTTTTCGAATCGCGCAGGCTGACGGGCGCGGCGGATGCGCTGGACAAAGCCGCGCACGGTCAGATCCGTGAGTTTCTCCGGTCCGGAGACATGGACGGAAAGGCCGGGAGCACGCGATTGCTGTATCGCGTGCGGGGCGTTGCCGCGGAGCGGGTGCTGCTGGTGGGTCTGGGGCACGAGAAGGAATTCGGGGAAAAGCAGTATCGCGACTGCGCTCGTGCGGCCATTGCCGCCATCCAGGAGACCGGGGCGCGCGACGCCTGCCTATATCTCGCTGAGCTGCAGGTCCCCGGCCGTGATGCCGCGTGGAAGGCGCGTCAGCTCGTGTTGGCGGCAGGCGACGTCGCCTACCGGTTCGATCGAATGAAGAGCAAGAAAGTGGCGGCGAAGTCGCTGGCCCATGTCTGTGTTTCAGCCGCCCCCAAGCGCGATGCCGCCGCATTGGAGCGCGGGGTGCGTGAAGGGCGGGCGATCACCGCCGGCATGGCGTTCACGCGCGATCTGGGCAATCTCCCCGCAAACGTGTGCACGCCGACCTTTTTGGCCGAGGCCGCGGTAAAGCTCGGGCGAGAATGGAAGCTCGCAGTTGAAGTGCTCGAGCGAAAGGACATGGACAAGCTCGGCATGGGTTCGCTGCTTTCGGTAACGAAGGGATCGCATCAACCACCCAAGTTCGTGATCCTCCAGTACTCCGGCGCGGGAAAAAAGGATCGTCCCGTGGTGCTCGTAGGCAAGGGCATCACGTTCGATACCGGCGGCATTTCGCTCAAGCCCGCTGCCGAAATGGACGAGATGAAGTTCGACATGTGTGGGGCGGCGAGCGTGCTGGGTACCTTGCGTGCCGTGGCGGAACTTGGGCTGAAGCTGAATGTAATCGGACTTGTCCCGACCTGCGAAAACATGCCCGGAGGGGCCGCTACCAAACCCGGTGATATTGTTACGAGCATGTCGGGCCAGACCGTCGAGGTGCTCAATACGGATGCGGAGGGACGCCTCATCCTCGCCGACGCGCTGAGTTATGCCGAGCGCTTCGAGCCTCAGGCCGTGGTGGACATTGCCACGCTCACGGGCGCTTGCATCGTTGCCTTGGGCCACGTTTGCTCGGGATTGTTCGCGAACGAGGACGGCCTCGCGCGAGAGCTGCAGGCTGCGGGTACGGAATCGTGGGACCGAGTCTGGCGGCTGCCCTTGTGGGAGGAATATCAGGAACAGCTCAAGAGCAACTTTGCCGATTTTGCAAATATCGGTGGGCGCGCGGGTGGCGCCGTCACGGCAGCCTGCTTCCTATCGAGATTCACGCGCAAGTATGAGTGGGCCCACCTCGACATCGCCGGAACGGCGTGGAAATCGGGCAAGGAGAAAGGGGCCACCGGCAGGCCGGTGCCTCTGCTTACGACCTTTCTCATCGAGCGGGCGGGAAAATGAGAATTCAGGATCCGGGGAACCCTTGAACACCGCGACCAACCTCCAGAATCCTCTCCGGAGTCTCCCTTCATGACCCGGATCGACTTCTACTCCAACGCCGAACCCAAGCTGCAGGTCGCCTGCCAGTTCGTCACTAAAGCCGCTAAGCAACAGTTGAGCGTTGTCATTTATGCCCCCGACGAAAGGATCGCGCGCGAGTTCGACAGGCTATGGACCGATCAAGCGGTCGGATTCGTTCCTCATCGCGTGGCGCAGCACGCCCTCTCTTCCGAGACCTCCATCGTGGTCGCGCGTGAGGGCGCGGATATGGTCCGCTATCAGGTCATTCTCAATCTCCATGACGATTCGCCGCCGTCCTTCAGCCGGTTTGAGCGGCTGGTCGAGCTCGTCGCCGCGGACGACGAAGATCGCCGGCTCGCTCGGGATCGCTTCCGCTTCTATCGGGACCGCGGCTACGAAATCAAGCATCACGATCTCTCCAAGTCGAGCCTATGAGCGATCCCGACGACATTCTTGGAAAAGCGGACGCGTTTCTAAAGCGCTACCATCCTTCCAGCGCATCGGGTCGAGACGATGTTCCGGTTCTCACGGAGGTTATCGCCGAGGCGCCGGCGGCCCCCGCTCAGCCCCCGGATGCACCCGCTCAAGGCGGCCCGGCCAGGACCGAGATGCTCGATCTGGAACGAAGACTGAAGCAAAGCATTCTTGACGCAATCAGCCTGCACCTCACAAAGTCCGTCGAAGATAAGTTGCGGACGCGGCTCGACGCCCACCTGCAGCATGCACTGACCACGCTGAATACCCAAGTGAAAGCCGACATCGAGCCGCTGATTCGCGAGGCGGTAGCCCGCGCGGTCGAAGCCGAAATCAAGCGTGTGCGCGGACCGTCGCGAGGCGCCTGACGTTATAATCCGGCGGAGCGCGTCGAAATCGGGCTCCTGCGGGAGTACCGCTCGGCGCGCTTCCTCTTTTGAACTCAGCTCACATGGAACTCGCCAAGAGCTTTGACCCGCACGAGGTCGAGCGGCGCTGGTATTCCCTTTGGGAATCGCGCGGCTATTTCGCGCACGGCAAGGACGCCTCTGCCCCGCCCTATTGCATCCAGTTGCCGCCGCCGAACGTGACCGGCACGCTGCACATGGGGCACGCCTTCCAGCAGACGCTCATGGACGCGCTGGTCCGCTATCACCGCATGCGCGGCTTTAATACCAATTGGGTGGTCGGCACGGATCACGCCGGTATTGCCACGCAGATCGTGGTCGAGCGCCAGCTCGAGTCGGAAGGCAAGACCCGGCACGATTTCGGGCGCGAGGAGTTCGTGAAGCGCGTATGGGAGTGGAAGCAGGAATCCGGTTCGACGATCACGCGCCAGATGCGGCGCCTCGGCGCGTCGGCCAATTGGACCTTTGCCGACACCGACGGACAGAAGGCCGGCTACTTCACCATGGACGCGCGCATGTCGCGCGCCGTGATCGAAGTATTCGTACGGCTTCATGAACAGGGCCTGATCTACCGAGGCACGCGCCTGGTCAACTGGGATCCCGTGCTCGGCACCGCCGTGTCCGACCTGGAAGTGGACAGCGAGGAGGAAGACGGAAAGATCTGGGAGATCCGCTATCCGTTCGAGGATGGCAGCGGCTCAGTGGTGGTCGCCACTACGCGCCCGGAAACGATGCTCGGCGACGTTGCTGTTGCGGTGAATCCGAAGGACGAACGCTATACAAAGCTGGTCGGCAAGCCCGTAAGGCTGCCACTCACCGGCCGCGCGATTCCGGTGATCGCCGATGACTACGTCGATCCGGAATTCGGCACGGGATGCGTCAAAATCACGCCCGCGCACGATTTCAACGATTACGCGGTCGGACAGCGCCACACACTGCCGCAGATCAACGTGATGACACTCGGTGCGAAAATGAACGAAAACGTGCCGGACGTCTATCGTGGCCTGGACAGATTCGAGGCGCGTCGGCGGGTCATCGCCGATCTCAAATCGCAGGACCTGCTGGTTTCGGAGAAGCCCTACAAACTGCGCGTGCCACGTTCGGGCCGCACCGGCGTGATCGTCGAACCGATGCTGACCGACCAGTGGTTCGTGAAGATGGACGGTTTTGCAAAACAAGGCCTCCGCGCGGTCGCAAGCGGTGACGTAAAGTTCTACCCTGAGCACTGGACCACCTGGTACAACCAGTGGTTGGAAAAAATTCAGGACTGGTGCATTTCTCGCCAGCTTTGGTGGGGACACCAGATCCCAGCGTGGTACGACGACCGGGGCAAAATCTACGTTGCTCGCAACGAAGACGAAGCCAAGAAGCAAGCTGAAGCAAACGGCTATCGAGGCACGCTCAAGCGCGACGTGGACGTGCTCGACACCTGGTTCTCCTCGGCACTCGTGCCCTTCACCTCGCTCGGCTGGCCGGAGAAAACAAAGGACCTGGAGACCTTCCTCCCCTCCTCCGTGCTCGTCACCGGCTTCGACATCATTTTCTTCTGGGTCGCCCGGATGATCATGATGACATTACATTTCACCGGCAAGGTACCGTTCCAGCATGTGTACATCAACGCCATCGTGCGCGATGCCGAGGGCGACAAGATGTCCAAGTCCAAGGGCAACACGCTCGACCCGCTCGACCTCATTGACGGTATCTCGCTCGATGCTCTGATCGAAAAATCCACCGTGGGTCTTTTGCGCGGAGAGCACAAGGCGAAGATCGAGAAATACGTCCGCGCGCACTACCCGACCGGCATCCCTTCCTTCGGCGCCGACGCTTTGCGCTTCACATTCGCGTCACTCGCGACATTTACGCAGACTCTCAATTTCGACCTCAACCGCTGCGAGGGCTATCGCAACTTCAGTAACAAATTGTGGAACGCGACGCGCTTTGTGCTGATGAACACCGAAGGTAAAGACTGTGGACTCGACGAGAAAGCCTCGGTCGCACTATCTGCGTGGGACCGGTGGATCATTAGCACGCTCCAACGCACCGAGAAGGAAGTCGAGGCCGGGTTCGCCGAATACCGGTTCGACAATGTCGCAAGCGCAATCTACCGTTTCGTATGGGACGAATACTGCGATTGGTATGTTGAGTTGGCGAAAAAGCAACTGCAATCCCAGGACGATAAGGTGCTACGCGGCACACGCCGGACGCTGATGCGGATACTGGAAGCGGCACTGCGACTTGCTCATCCGATCATTCCGTTCATCACCGAGGAGTTGTGGCAGAAGGTCGCACCTCTTGCTGGCAAAACGGGCGAGACCATAATGCTCGCGTCCTACCCAAGGTGCCAGCCCGAAAAGATCGATGAGGCAGCTGAGCGCGAGATTGCTGCAGCTAAGGACGTCGTTAACGCAGGACGAAATCTGCGTAGCGATCTCACCACTCAGTCCCAGTATAGTGTTTCCTCCTCGTTTTCAATTACGGGCAATCCGGGTCCCGCAACAACCAGCGCATTTTCTGCCCTGATACGCCAATCCGATCTGAAGATAGTTGAATCCCTCCCCGATTCGGGGTCACCAGTAGCGGTATTTGGACAATATCGCCTAATGTTGCATGTGGAAATAGATCCAGTCGCCGAGCGCGCCCGTTTGCAAAAGGAGATCTTGCGTAAAGAGGGCGAGATCGCCAACGCCTCCGCCAAGCTCTCCAACCCGAAGTTCGTCGAGCGTGCCCGGCCGGCGGTCGTCGCCCAGGAAAAGGAGCGCCTCGCAAACTCCAGCGCAACGCTCGAGAAGCTGAAGACCCAGCTCGACCAGCTCAAACCCTGAGTTCTTCCAGTCCGACGCTTTCGTGAAACCCGCGCTGCGAGCGTTCCGCTCCAAGAGTTTCCGTGTTTTTTACGTCGGCCAGGGCCTGTCGCTGCTGGGGAACTGGATACAGACCGTTGCGATGAGCTGGTTGGTGTACCGGGTCACAGGCTCGGCGCTCCTGCTCGGTGTGACTGCGGGGGCGCAGCAGCTGCCCATATTGTTCCTGGCCCCGGTGGCGGGTGTGTGGGCTGACCGGGTGAATCGCCGGCGCCTGCTGATGCTGATTCAATCGCTCGCGTTCGTGCAGGCGCTCGCGCTGGCGCTGCTGACGTTCGCGGGCGCGATTCGCGTTCCAGAGTTGATCGCGCTCGCTCTCTTTCTCGGCATCATCACTGCCTTCGAGACGCCGACCCGCCAGGCATTCCTGCTGGAGCTGATAGACCACAGAGAGGACCTGCCCAACGCCATCGCCCTGCAATCGATGCTGTTCCAGTCGACGCGCTTCGTCGGACCCTCGGTCGCGGGCCTGATGCTTGCCGCCGTCGGCGAGGCGTGGTGCTTTGTCGTCAACGCTCTTTGTTATCTGGCCATCATTGTGACCTACCGGATCATCAAGGCGAGACCGCGGGAGATCCCCGATACGGGAGTCGCGTGGTGGCGCCAACTCGCGTCCGGATTTTCGTATGCCTTCGGCTTCACCGGGACGCGGCGTCTTTTGCTGCTCCTCATGGCAGTGGGGGTTTTCACTGCACCTTGGTCTTCCTTGATGCCGATCTTCGCCGCCGAGACCTTCGGCGGCGATTCGAAGACTTTTGGTTTCCTCATCGGCGCGGTCGGCCTGGGCGCGATCACTGGAACATTCGCTCTTGCAGCACGCAGCTCGGTGCGTGGACTGGGCCGGGTAATCGCGTCAACGACGGTGGTGGCGGGTTTCGCCTTGGTCGGATTTTCGCAGTCCGGGATGCTGTGGCTATCGCTGATATTCCTCGCGGTCTTCGGCGCCGGGCTTGTCGTTACCGCGGCCTCCATCAACACGATTCTGCAGACCGTCGCGGAGGAAGACCGGCGCGCGAGGATCATCAGCCTGTATGTCATGTGTTTCCTGGGGTTCGCGCCGATCGGCAACTTTACCGCAGGTGCGCTAGCGGAAGAGATCGGGGCCCACTGGACCTTGCTCGGGTGCGGTCTAATCGTGGTCCTGGCCGGAAGCACGTTCGCCCTAGGCCTGAAAAGTTGGGCGCGAGCCGTGAGACCCGTCTACCTCAAGCAGGGGATCATCCGGGAGCAGGAGAAGCAGAAGACCTGAGTTGCAGCACTTTGGCGGCGTACACCGCCCCGCCCGACATCAACGCAGTCCGGCGCTCACCTTTTTTTCATGAAAAATGTAAACACCTTGTCCGTTTCGGCGTGCGAGAGCAATTGGTTGCCCGTCTGCTTCGCAAAAGCCTGGAAGTCCTTTACCGAACCCGGGTCCGTGGCAAGGACCCGCAGCACCTGTCCGCTCGTCAGCTCCGCCAACGCCTTCTTGGCACGCAGAATGGGCAAGGGACAATTAAGGCCACGCACGTCCAGATCCTTGTCGAAGCTCGTCATCGTCGCACAATCAGACTCGAAGGCCGGAAACTATATACCAAACCGAATCCGTGATGAAGCAGCCATATTGGCGCACCCATGCGTGACCGGAGGCTGCTTCCGCCCACTAAGTTGCCTAAACGGTTTGCGGTACTTAAACTGAGGCGCCGATAGGAGGCACCTCTACAACAGGATCGAGCCTTGGCCAAGGAAATGGAAGGACCACCCCCTGACTCGAAATGGCTGGTGTACGTCGCCAGTCTTCCCATGGATGATCCCGCGGCGCGGATGCGGATGTTGCGCACGCTCGAATCGATGGGATGCGCGGTGCTGCGCGAGGGCGTCTACCTGCTACCGGACAACCCGGTCAACCGGCAGGGGCTGCAGCGCCTGTCCGAACATATGAACCGCATCAGCGCCTCGGCGCATGTTCTTCAGGTCACCAATTTCGACGCTCAGCAGGGACAAATATTCCTGTCGCTTTTTGACCGGGCAGGGAAATATGAGGAGCTGATCAAGACCGTCGAGAGCCTGCGCGCCGGCTTCGGTATTTCAGAACCCAGTGCAATTGCTCGCGTCCTCAACAAGCAGCGCCGCGAGTTCGAAGCGATCAGTGCTCTTGATTTCTTCGATTCGCCCGTAAAAGGGCGGGCCGCACAGGTGCTGTCCGACACCGAGGAAGAGGTGCGGAAAAGGATGTTTCCCGACATCCCGCAGGCCGGCCGCCTCACGCAGACGGGGCGCTACTACTTCAAGCGCCATTGGGCGTCCCGCAAGCCCCTTTTGGCCGATCGTCTCGCATCGGGTTGGCTGATAAGGCGTTTCATCGACCCGGAGGCGACCTTGATGTGGCTGGGTAAGGCCCAAGCATGCCCTCCGACCGCGATCGGCTTCGGTTTCGAAGGCGCGACCTTTTCCAACAATAGGGACAAAGTGACATTTCAGGAATTGCTTGCGAGGTTCAGCCTGGATAAGAACGAGACACTCGTACGAATCGGGATGCTGGTGCACTACCTGGATACGGGCGGGGCACCGGTGGCGGAAGGCGCCGGAGTGGAAACTCTGCTTCAGGGGGCGCGCCGTCGCTGCAACAGCGACGAGGAGCTCTTTTCTGAAAGCGAGAAGACGTTCGACCTTCTGTACGAAGCCTACTTCGACGCGCCTGATAGGGGTCCCACCGCCCGTTAGCGGTTTTTTTTCTCCTCAGCCTGCAAGGAGCGCAATGCACGCAAGCGGGCCTCGACCGCGGAGAGTTGGTAGAAATCACCGTCTCCGCTTTTCTGCGCGAGTTGAAGCTGCTCAATCGCAGCGGGCAGCGTGCCCTGTAAAACGTAGGTTTCAGCCAGCGCCTTGTGGTGCAAAAGGCGTTTGCCGGACGCCGCATAGGATTGGGCCTGCAGGCTGTACACGTGAGCATCCCGAGGATAGCTTTTTATCAGGTCCTCAAGCCAAGCGAGCGCCGCTTGGTGCAGTCCCAGGCCCTGCAGCGCTTCCACATAAGCGTAATGAAGCGGTCGATAGTTGGGAATGCGTAAAAGCGCGGCGCGCAGCACGTCGCGCGCCCCTGCCACGTCGCCCGCGCCGAGGCGAATACGCGCCATCAAAAGCTCGACCATGGGCTCGGTCCCGACGAGCTTTCGCACGGTTTCTACCTCGGATGCGGCGGCTGGGAAATCCCGGGCTCTCGCGAGGGCGCTGGCCAGGCCGTAACGCGCGCCAGCCTCATTGGCGTAGCGGTGATCGCGCACCAGATCGCTGAAAAAAGCGACAGCTTCGCGAGGCAGACCCTGTTCCGCGCGCAGTTTTGCGCGCGCCAGATGAAACTCGATGCTGTCGGGCTCCTGTTTGTACGCCGCTGCCTGCGCGCGATTCTGCATATCGGCAATACGCTCGCTCGTCAGCGGATGGGTGCGCAGATAGGCCGGGGCGTTATTCTCGTACAACCGCGTCGCCTTCTGCATGCGCTCAAAGAACGTTCCCATTCCGCCGACATCGAACCCCGCCAGCTGCAGGTACTGGAATCCGATTCGGTCGGCCTCGCGTTCGAAATCTCTGGTGTAGTTGAGCTGCGACTGGATGTTGGTCGCTCCCGCCCCTATGATGGCCGCCTGGGCCAAATCGGGATTGGACCGGGCGGCCAGCAAACCCACAATTACCGCCGCGAGGATCGGAATCGACAACTGTTCCTGCTTGCCGATCAGGCGAGCCAGGTGATGCTGGGTTACGTGGGCTACCTCGTGCGCCAGGACTCCAGCGAGCTCGGACTCCGTCTGCGCGGCGAGCAAAAGCCCGGTATTCACCCCGACGAAACCCCCGGGCATCGCAAAAGCGTTGATGGTGTTGTCTCGCATCAGGAAAAACTCGAAGCCCTGACGTGCCTCGGGGCTCGCAGCCACGATGCGCCGCCCGATCTCGTTCACGTACTCGGTGAGCTCCGGATCGTCGAGAAAGGCCGGGTCCCGCGAGCGGATTTCTTGCATCGCCTGCTCCCCGAGCTTGCGCTCCAGGTAAGGCGATAGCAAGGCACCAGAAGCGTCACCCAATTCCGGAAGGGTCTGTGCCTGTACTTGCGGGACAAGCAAGGCAAGACCCAGGCAGAATGCAGCAATTCTCATGGATAATATGATACCGCCGTCCGGCTTCGGTTCCCGAGATGTATCGGCCTGGCCAACTTATCCGAATCCCCGTCGGCGCGGCGAATAGCGAAAGTTGGGCCGATGGATACGATGAACGCGTCTGTGCGCACCTCGCTTAAGGCGGAAAAATGAACCGTTCAAAAAAACTGAGTCATTTCGATAGCTCCGGGCAGGCGCATATGGTCAACGTCGCGGACAAGCCGGAAACGCATCGTATCGCACGTGCCGACGGCACCATCCGCATGGCTCCCAGGACATTGAAGCTTATTCTCGCCGGGGGAGCCAAGAAAGGCGACGTCCTCGGGGTGGCGCGGGTCGCGGCAATCCAGGCCGCCAAACGAACCGGCGATCTGATTCCTTTGTGCCATCCCCTGGGGCTCACCCGCGTCTCAGCGGAGTTCATCCCGGAAAAGCGCAGGTCGGCCATACGAATCGTGGTCACCGCCGAGACTATCGGTCGCACAGGAGTGGAGATGGAGGCGCTCGCCGCGGTCAGCGTGGGACTGCTCACGATCTACGACATGTGCAAGGCGGTGGATCGCTCCATGACCATCGAGGACGTCAAGCTGCTGGAAAAATCCGGCGGGCGCTCGGGGCACTTTCGCAGGACGGACGCGCAAGGGCGGCGCAGTCGGTAAGCGCGCGGGCCGACAACCCGAAACCCGTGACGCCGACGTTCAGGGCGGCGCGGCGGTGGTCCGTTTCGGGGCCAGGAGAGGCACGCTGGACGATTCCAAGCGCTTGATCTCGAGGTCTGCTCCCTTGTAGCCCAAATCGGACGCACGCCCGTATTCCGCTTTCGCCTCCCGGATCCGGCCGAGGTGCTCCAAGACCAGACCCCGGCGGTGGTGCGCAATCCCGCTATCGGGCCGCAGTTCGACGGCGCGAGTCAGATAGGAAAGCGCAAGCTCGTACTCTCCGAGGAGGAAGTGAATGACTCCGCGGGAATAGTAGCAGTGAACGGTGTCCGGATACTGTGCCATGCATCGTTCGGCAATCTCGACCGCCTTGCCGGGCTGGCCTCCGTACACGTACTCCCTGCTGAGCATGTACAACGTGCGCGAGCCCCAGGGAACGGGATTGGGCGGAAGCTTGGCAACTGCGTCCTCCCAAACAAGAAACGAACTGGAGAACGTCACCAAACGGTCATGGGCCTGATACCAAAGCAAAGGAGCGGCAAGCGCAAATGCGGCGATCGCCGCGCGAAGAGGCACCGCGCTCAGCGCGGCGACGACCACAATCAGCACTCCGGGTCCCCACAGATAGCTGCGATAGAGAACGAAGGGCTCCTGAAACCGTGCCGTGCTGAGTTCGACCAGGAACAGAATCCAGGTCAGGAGCATCCCGAACCCGGCCATTCCCATCCTGCCGCCGCGTCGCAGGAGCATCAGGCCGAGTACTCCAAAACCGACGAAAGCCGACACCTTGAAAATCACCCAAGCCACCGACCATGTCTGGAAAAAATCCACGCGGACGTCAATCGACATGGCCCGGGTATCGGGCCAAAACCACAAGGCGAGATACTTGAAGAACAGCCCCGCCTGGGTAGCGGCACTCAGCGGCCACGAGAAATCCGACATCGCGTGTCCGAAGACGCCCTCGAGCTGCGTGGCAACGACGCTGTAGTCAGGCTCGTACGCTTCGCCGATCAGCCACCTTCTGAACAATGTGACAAAAATTGCAGCGGGCGCGCAGGTCGACAGGTAGATGATGGCGTGACGAACGGCGAAGCGCCGCTCCGTCCCCACCAATGCCACCGCCAATACGGCGGCCGCCGGCAGCAACACGCTGTGTTCCTTGGAGAGCACCGCTATGGAATACATGAGCCCTGCCGTGATCGCATCGGCGTGGCTGCGGCGCTTGAGCCCTCGCAGAAACAGCAGGATCGACAACAGCGAAAACAAAGTGGCGAGAACGACCGTGCGCTGGACCAGGTAGCCCGCCCCGTACACGGCTACCGGATGGATCGCGAACAGGACCGCACCCATGCACGCCAAAGCTCGTACGTTTGTATTCGACGCGGATTCCGTCCCGTCCGCCGGCGTGACTGCCTGGAGCAGATTGCAAATGAGCTTGTACAGGGCCAGAGCGCAAGCGATATGGAAGGCGAGGCTGACGATCCGGTGGGCGAACATGCCCCCGATCTGCACCTCCGTGATGGCAAGCGAGAAGTACGGGGGAAGCCTCAGATCGAGACCGAACGGATGCGTGGCGTAGTACGAAAAGTTGTATCCCGAGAAAAACGTCCAGTCATCGAAGATCCGCGGACTCCGCAGAAAAGGCCAGTAAAGGCCGCAGGTGAGCCCTGCGATCAGGCTTGCGGCGATCCAGTGAGGGAAACGCCTGATGAATTTTGCGGGCATTGGGGAAAAAAAAAGGTACCCCGAAGGGTACCTTTTTTCACTGCTAAGTAAAGTACGATTATCCGCGGCAGGAACCCGGCAGGAACTTCGGCGGCAAGTTCGTGCCGTCGGTGTTGCCACCACAGCGCCAGCCGAAAATCGTCATTCCGCCCACATCGATAGACGTGGCCGGGACTCCGCCCGGTTTCATCGGCACCAGCGTGACGAGTGAACCGTTAATGGCAGGGGTAAGGTTGGTGGAGAAGCCCTGTACCGTAACTACGATTTTGCCGTTGTCGGTCGTCGCGATGGTCGATACGTACTTCGAGGCGCCACCCGTCTGGTTCGTGACTTCGCAGCCCCAGTTGTTGGACCCGGGCCCGGTGGTGCCACTTTGGAAGACCTCGGTAACCGAGGTGCGGCATGCGCTCGCAGCCAAGATCACTTCGGATATCTTCGCCCGGTTGCTATAGTCCTGGTACGCCGGGAGTGCTACTGCGGCCAAAATGCCGATGATCGCAACCACGATCATCAACTCGATCAAGGTAAAGCCTTTCTGAATCGCTCTCATGAAACTCCCTTTCTTTTAAACGCCGATATTGGCGCCTGGGTCTATACGAGCAAATCGCATACCATTTTCGAATTTTAAATCGTAATGCATTGTTTCTTTGGGTAGTTTATACGATTTTCGAGGCATGATCCGGCTATAGAACGAGCGCCTCCGATCCAAAATGAGGCACAGTCTGACGCTGCACGTCACCAAGATATCCCGCCCGCATTGGGCCAAGCCTTTTCCAACCGTCAGCTCGCGGCCTTGGGGACCAGAAATCCAGTGCCGCACCACCTGCGAGCGTAGGGAAAAAAAAAGGTACCCCGAAGGGTACCTTTTTTCACTGCTAAGTAAAGTACGATTATCCGCGGCAGGAACCCGGCAGGAACTTCGGCGGCAAGTTCGTGCCGTCGGTGTTGCCACCAC
>Ga0193726_1001156_pt1 | contig 22095 bp, 15 predicted proteins | sample H2c1metaG_FD_144928 | JGI IMG/M metagenome (GOLD analysis project Ga0193726, IMG submission 144928) | Soil microbial communities from a riparian zone of the East river system, Colorado, United States - H2c1 | ecosystem: Environmental > Terrestrial > Soil > Riparian zone | place: USA: East River...
AGGTTGACGTCGATCATCTCCTCCCAGTCGTCGACGCGGAGCTCGTCGAGGAGAGAGATTGGCGCTACTCCAGCGTTGTTGACGAGAACGTCCAGCTTGCCGTATCGCTCAATTGCCAACCCGACCAGGTTGGAAACGTCTTCCCGCCGTCTGACGTCTGTGCGTGCGTAGGCCGCCTCGCCGCCCGATGCCGCGATGCGGGCCGCCAGAGCCTCAAGGCGATCAGGGCCTCGCGCTCCGAGCACGACCTTTGCACCGCGCTCAGCGAGCAGGAGGGCAGTCGCCTCGCCAATTCCGCTGCTTGCGCCGGAATTGGCGAGGACCTTGTCTTTGATTCCCGACATGATGTTCTCCTCCTCCTTGTTGGTTCTGGAGCAGACGCGCTCTGCGGCGATCACCATTCTCCCATTCAAAGGTCCTTGCGGCCTTACGGTAACGCTTCGGCTACAGGTCTGACTAATCTCCTTTACGAGGTCAATGCCTCAGAACATAATCCAGCCCGTACCCTGCCTGCTCCAGCACTCTGCCTGGAGCTTATCGCCTCAGAAGCTTGTTGTTCTATTCATGCCATCTCCTTTGCACTTTCTTCCACTTGGCACGATCGATCCGTTCTCAAAGTACGCCCATTGCACTGAACACTGAATGCCTGGGAGTTCATAAAACCTGCTAGATCGTTCAAATGTCACAGGGTTCCTGTGGGACTGCAAAGGGGCAAGGACCAGGGACAATCGTTCAAAAGACAGCACTGGGCCGTATCGCGCGCGATCCGCTGATGTGGCGGGCAGGATTCCTAGCGTATGGTCGGCAACTACATCGTGGACGATCTGGATGCTTTGCTCGACCGCTTAAAGCAAGAGGGAGTAAAGATTGACGCCAAACGAATGAATGAATCCTACGGTCGCTTTGCCTGGATCTATGACCTGGATGGGAATAAGATTGAGCGCTGGCAGCCGCCGTCCGCAAAGCCCTAAGGGCCTTCCATTGCACTTACTCAATCGGTTTTGTGTAGCTACGGTCCCGTAGTCGTAGAATGGCCGGAAATACTTTGCGCCTGACCCGCTTCCACGTTCCTGGTTTGGAGACCACGCAGAGTTTATTTGTTGTCAGCCGGCTTGAGGCGGGCCGGCTCTTCGAGGATATCCAGAAGCGCAGTCGCGCAATAGACTCGGTCGCGCTTCGCATTGCCCACCCGTTTTACGATACGCGCACGCTCCAGTCGTTCGATGGCGCGCTGCGCGGTCGTAAACGCGATCGCCAATTTGTCCGTCACTCCTCTTGCAGTGATGAACGGATTTGCCCCCAAGAGTTCGACTACACGCAACGGGTTGTTGCTTGATTCTCCGGAGACTTTCTTCTGCCACTCGGCCAGTAGTCCGTTGATGCGCATGGCTCGACTCAAAGCATCCTCAGACATGCGAGCGATTCCCAGCAGGAAATACTCCAACCAATCGTTCCATGCCCCGCGTTCGCTGATCCCGCGCAAACCGTCGTAGTAGTCTCGCCTTGATGCTTCAAAGAAGGCCGACAAGTAGAGCAGAGGCGTCGGGAGGATCTGGCGCTCGATCAGGAACAAGGTTATGAGCAGGCGTCCGACTCGGCCATTGCCATCAAGGAACGGGTGAACGGCTTCGAACTGATAGTGAGCTAGCGCAATGGTCACGAGAGGCGGCAGGGTCGATTCATGCAGGAATTTCTCCCAGGCCGCGAGACACGGCTCGACCTCTCCCGGAGGGGGCGGGATGTAGGAAGCAGTTGCGATAGTGCTGCCAGGGTTGCCAATCCAATGCTGAATCTTGCGAAAACGTCCGGGCTCTGCTTGGTGACCCTGAACGCCCGTCATGAGTTTTTCGTGCAATTCGCGGATAAGCCTGACGCAAAGGGGAAGTTTCTTGAGGCGCGAGATTCCGTGCTCAAGAGCGACTACGTAATTGCCGACTTCCCGAAGATCCTCGGGACTGCGATCCACGATCGCTCCCGCCTCAGCGGCAAGCAGTTCACCAAGAGTAGCCTGTGTGCCTTCAATCTTGCTCGATAAAACGGCTTCACGCTGTACGAATGGCCGGATCAAAATATGGGGATTGGGGAGCCATCCTCCTTCACCTGCCAATCTTCCAACGAGCCGGTCTGCATCCGATAGAGCGCCAATCAGCCGCGGTGTCCACTCCAGTTCAGGAGGCAGGGGCGCTGGCACAAAGGCTGAATAACTGCCCTGCGATACTTTCTGGCCGGGAATCTTGGCAGCGTTGTGCACATCCGCCTTCTTTAGGATGGAAAATAGCGTTCCGTGCTATTTTCACAATTCATGATAATCGAAAATAGCGAGTTAAGCTATTAGCGCGCCACCCGCAATCCATCGAATCGTTCGACTCTCGCCTCCGCCACTACAACTGATTGATAACAAAATAGTTACAGGAGAGTTGCACAATAAACGCAAGGTGCATTCGGCGACGAGGCTGATCCCATGCTGTCCGTTTATTCTCGACACTTATCCTCCCTGCCCTTCTGGCAACCTCAACTACAACCGCTGCGGCTGAGGGGAGCATGCGCCGACAACAAGATGCGGATTCCGAGTTACTGAGATCGTGCAGAGGTGTTGCTCCGAGAGTTGCAGAGCGTGCAAATATCTATGCTATTCGGTGCGCAAAGCTTGCATGGGATCCACACTGGCTGCTCGCCAGATCACCTGCTGCCGTTGAGCGCCCAGGGCAAATCGGATGCCCAACTCCTGAGTCCGTTGCGTCACTAGATATGCCAACAAACTATAGAGGCCGGTGATACACAGCAGGAGGGCCGACCCGGCGAAGATCTGCAGTAGTCGTGCGGTGATTCGCTGGTCGCCATATGAGTCGTCGAGGACTTGCGCCATGGTCGTAAACGTAGTGCCTGCCAACTCCGGGCCGGCACTTCGAAGGACTTCCCGCAGCTCGGGAACGAAGGAGCCGGGACTCCTTTCGGTCCGAACGGCCAGGTTCATTGCCAGACCTTCCGCCACTCGGTAGAACCCGCTATCTGGAGTAATCTGCGGAATACAAACTTCGATTTCAGGTTGCGACTGCTCGACTACAGACGCTTGCCGCTCGTCATCGAGCAAACCGATGATATGTGCAGGCTTCTCATTTCCATAACTGAGTAGCTCTTGCCCACGATCTTTCCCGGCTCCCGGTTGTCTCCGAAGTACGCCCTGACGAACGCGCGATTTACCACCACGACCGGCGGGGAACCAGCAGTGTCTCCTTCGTTGAAGAACCTGCCCATCAACATGCCAAAACCGAACACACGCTGGAGGCCGGGGCCGACAGCACGAAACTGAGCGACCAGGTCTTCTATTCGGAGAGACTCTGGATCGAGTTCGTCCGCAGCGAACGTGAACAGTATCGGAAATCGCTTTCCCAACGGAACAGCAGTCGTGAGCGAGGCTACCTGCACTCCCGGCATCCGTTCTACCCGCTCGACCAGTCGGACGACGACCGGCAAACTGCTCCTGCTTCCGATCTTGCCGTCATTCGGGAGCAATGCGCAGAGCCAATCAAGATTGAATACGGCTTGACCGGCGATCCGGTCAAGCCACTCTGAAGTGTACACCCCGCGTTGTGCCGCCATTCGATCGGGGCTACAGTAATAACCAGTACGGAGACCATCGTGGCCTTGATCTGAGGGTGAGTGAAGGGCTGAACCATGCCTGAATCAGCTACAGCCAAAAAGTTGACGCGCCCAGGTGCGTCGCTCGCTCGCCGCTATGGATTGGCTTTCGCTTCGGTCTTGTGCGCTCTGTTGCTGGATTTTCTGTTTCTTCACTTCAATCTGCCTCATCCGTTTGCTGCCTTTGCACTGTCCGCAATCGCCATCACGTTTTGGTACGGCGGCACGAAGCCCGGTATTGTGGCAGTTTTGCTTTCGTCGCTGATCCGCGGCTTCATCTTCGAGGGCGAAACCAGCAGTCTCTCTCGCGTTCTTTACCAGCTGGTGTTCCTGACCTTTGCAATACTCATGATCTGGGTAAGACGGAGCAAGGAGGCTCTGGAGGTGGCGATCACGGACCGAACTGCAGAGCTCACGGCGGCGAATGAGGACCTCCACAAGCGTAAAGAGCAGCTCGATGGATTGTTTGAGCTATTGCCCGACGCGGTAATCCTGACCGACGATGACTTTCACGTGTTGCGGGTCAACAGGGAATTCACCCGAATCTTCGGGTACACAGCAGAAGAGGTTGCGGGACAGTGGCTTCCCGAATTAATAGTCCCCGAGGAATTGCGCGCTGAGGCTGTCAAGAACAGGGATCGGCTAATTTCGGGGAACAGAGTTGAGGTGGAGACCATTCGGCAACGCAAAGACGGTGTTCGCTTTGACGCTTCCGTCGTCGCGACGGGCATTTCGCTTGGCTCCGACCTGATAGCCGTGTACCTCATTTATCGAGATATTACCGAGCGCAAGAGAGCAGAACGAGAACTCAGGAGGAGTGAGGGTTACCTGGCTGAAGCACAGAAATTGACTCACACCGGCAGTTGGGCCTGGAATGTGCGTACCGGCGTTCTTTTCTGGTCGCGAGAGATTTTTAGCATTTATGCCTATGAATACCTGGAACCGGGGCCCACTTGGCCACAGTTCCTCGAAAGAATTCACCCTGAAGATCGACCACAGATCGAGCAGACTGCAAGGATGGAGGCCTCTGGAAAAGAGTGGCTAGATTCTCAGAGTGATTTTCGGATCATTCTCCCGGACAGCACCATAAAGCACCTCCATTCTGTCGCTCATCCTGTTAGGGATGACTCGGGTGAAATCATTGAGGTCGTCGGCACCGTCATGGATGTGACCGAACAGTGGAAGGCCAGAACCGAGTTGGAGAAAGCATTCGAGGAAATTAAGCAGCGCACGGAGGCTCTTCGGCGGAGTGAGGGTTATCTAGCGGAAGCACAGAAATTGACCCACACAGGAAGTTGGGCGGTGCGCGTCCCTCAGAGGGAAAACGCGCAGCGTGAGGCCGGTCAAGGGCTTGACGTGCTCCCACGGTTCGGCTGGAACGCTTCCTATTGGTCAAAAGAGATGTACCAGATCTTCGGCCTCGATCCCGATCCCACGCCGCCATCTTACATGGAGGTAGTTCGGCGGCTGCACCCGGAGGATGCCCGTCATCACACACCCGTGGTCGAGCAGGCCATTCGGGACAGGACCGACTTTGAGACCGACTATCGACTTCTTCTGCCAAACGGCACGGCCAAGGAAATTCATGTGGTCGGCCAAAGTGTAGTGAATGCTTCCGGTGATGTCATTGAATTAGTCGGTACGGCGATGGATGTCACCGAGCAGCACGAAGTGAGAGCGGCTCTGCAGAGTGCGTTTGAGAAAATAAAGGCGGAGGAAACAGAGCTTCGGCGGATGACCGACGCCATCGCCAGTTATATTTACGTGTTGCGCCCGGATGGGACGGCGCTTTATGCAAATCAGACAGTGCTCGATTACATCGGCCTCACGTTGGAGGAGGTGCAGAGAGAGGACCATCGCGAACGGATCTTCCACCCCGAGGATGTGGAAAGGCTGCGCGAGGAGCGCCTTGAGGCGCTCGCGCGCGGTACGCCTTTTGAACTTGAGCAACGAGCGCTGGGAAGAGACGGTAAATATCGCTGGTTTCTTGTTCGCTACAATCCCCTTCGCGACGACCACGGGAACATTATTCGCTGGTATGCCACTGGGACGGATATTGAGGATCGCAAGCGAGCCGAGGAGAGGATGCGTGACGAAAACCTTGCGCTGAGAGAGCAAATCGATCAGGCATTTATGTTTGAGGAAATTGTGGGCTCGTCACCGGCCCTGCAAACCGTGCTCTCCAGCATTGTGAAAGTGGCCCCCACCGATTCCACCGTGCTTATTACCGGCGAAACCGGCACCGGAAAAGAATTGATTGCTCGCGCCATACACAAGCACTCGGAACGTTCCGGCCAGGCGTTCATCAGCGTAAACTGTGCCTCGATTCCTTCCTCCTTGATCGCGTCGGAGCTGTTTGGCCACGAGAAAGGCGCCTTCACCGGCGCGGTGCAGCGCCGCCAGGGCCGCTTTGAGCTGGCACATTCCGGTACGATTTTTCTAGACGAGGTAGGCGATCTTCCCGCAGAGACCCAGATTACATTGCTCCGCGTACTTCAGGAGCGGCAGTTCGAACGAGTGGGAGGTAACCGGATCCTTCCCACCGACGTTCGCGTCATAGCCGCAACCAACCGCGATTTAGCGGCAGCCATTGCCGCGGGAACGTTTCGATCCGACTTGTTTTACCGGCTGAACGTTTTCCCGATTGAGGTACCTCCTCTGCGCAAGCGGAAGGAGGACATTCCGATGTTGGTTGAATACTTCGTTAAGCGATACGCGGAGAAAGCCGGCAAGCAAATTCGCAGAATCGACGTGAATACGCTTGAACTGTGCCAATCATACCCCTGGCCGGGAAATATCCGTGAGCTGCAAAACATCGTTGAGAGATCGGTGATCCTGACCAGCGGCGATACCTTTTGGATCGAAAAGGTTTGGCTGGCCAGCCCGGAGCCGGCCTGGCAAGAATTGCCAAGTCCTTTGCCAGACGCTCTCCAGAATCAGGAGAGAGAAATCATTGAAACCGCATTGGCTGAATGCAGGGGCAGAGTCGCTGGCCCACGAGGTGCGGCAGCGAAACTCGGAATTCCCCCATCGACGCTGGACTCGAAAATCAAGCAGCTGAAGATCAAGAAACACAAGTTTATCTCGGGGTAGCAGTACGACCCTGCTTTTCAACTCCCGAAAATTCGGCATTTCCCGAAGTCTCGTCATTCGATCGTTGCCTCTAACCGATTGTTTTCAATAGGTTTCATATGGCCTTTGTATTGCATTTCCACTTGGGTCACTGGCCGGGCTAGGCGGCAATGCAGAGCATCGCGACCACAACCGATGACCTTGAGAATCGAGCGATCAACGCGGCAGAGATTCACGGTGTTCACCCTAAGTGGGCGGATGGAGGCGGCACAGGTCCCGGAGCTGAAGGAGCTTTTTGATCGCGACTACCGAAACATCATTCTGGATTTGGGAGACGTGAGGCTGGCGGATCGCGACGCAGTGAAGTTTCTAAGGGGTTGCGAGGCGGATGGCATAAACCTTGAGAACTGTCCAGCGTACGTCCGCGAGTGGATGGACAGGGAAAACAATTGAGACAACGACGAACCGGCACTGCTGCAGGGCTCGGGGATGAGAGAGGAAGTCAATTGTGGGATGTTTCACCCGAGAGTTGCCTTGCATTGAATGTCACACTTCTGCAGAGTGCTGGCAGGTCCGTTCGGGCTAACGCCAGGTGGTAAAGAGGAGTTCCTATGACAACAGCAATCAAGACCGCAATTTCTCCTTTTGCGCAGCCCAAGACGGAGCCCAACGGAAACGCGATTCGCTTCCTCGATGAAAAGCTGGCTTCCGTGCCAGCTTCTGACATTCCGGAAGACTTTCGTAAGCTGTCGCGTTTCATCCCGGTGATCGTGCTTGTTCCGAAATCAGCTGTCGAGGATGAGGCGACCCAGAAAAAGCTGGAACCGAATAACTCCCTCACTGACCTCACCGACACCAGAAATATCTGCGTACTGCTGGATGCAGCGGAGGCCTGGCTGACAAATTCCAACGCCACAGACACGTTTGAGTTTGGCGGAGTCAAAGGATGTTTGTCGACGATGGAAATTCATCGCAACGGTCGACCGGTTACCCTCACAAGTAAGGAATTCAAAACTCTCGTGTATCTGATCAAAAACCCACGAAGGGTGATCTCACGCGAGGAGCTACTCAATGAAGTGTGGGGATACGAGAACTATCCGTCTACAAGGACCGTCGATAACCACATTTTGAGGCTACGCAAAAAACTAGAACCAGAACCTGCCTATCCCAAGCACTTTCATACGGTCCATAGCGCTGGATACAGGTTCTTGCCCTAAATCCATAGATTCAATTCTGCCCGAGGAGCAATGAAACAGATGACCACGTGCAAACCCGCAGTGTCATCACAAGGCAAGAAACATTTAGGAGATTTTTATGATCGCGAATTACGTGAAGACAGGGCTCATATGTCTATGCGTGCTTGGAATGTCCAACAACTCTGTGGCCCAAAGGTCGGGCACGCCGATCAAGAACATCGTGCTGGTACATGGAGCTTGGGCAGATGGTTCCGGCTGGAAGGGGGTTTACGACATCCTTGTTAAGGACGGCTTTAACGTCAGCATCGTCCAAGAGCCGGAGACATCATTTCAGGACGACGTTACCGCTACAAAGCGCGTCATTGCGCAACAAGATGGGCAGTGCATTCTTGTCGCCCATAGCTATGGCGGCGCCGTTGCTACTGAGGCTGGGACGGACCCCTCTGTCGTCGGATTGGTGTACGTCGCAGCCCATATGCCAGATGCCGGAGAGAATGAGGCAGATGACGGAAAGCGCTTTCCAAGTGACCTCAGCAAGAGTACCGCGATAAAGAAAACCGCAGACCGCTTCACTTATCTCGACCCTGCCCAGTTTCATGAGTATTTTGCCGCCGACCTGTCTGCTGAACAGGCGGCGTTCATGGCGCGATCACAGGTATTCAACTTTGCTGACAACTTCAAAGCAGTCATCACCAAGGCGGCTTGGAGAAGCAAGCCGAGCTGGATGGCGGTAGCGACGAAGGACAGAACCATCAACCCCGATCTTGAACGATGGTATGCCACACGTGCGAATAGTCAGAAGGTCGAAATTGACGGCGCCAGCCACGCGGTCTACGTCTCGCGTCCCAAGGAAGTTGCAGATGTAATTGAGAGTGCAGCTCGTGCGATCTTGCCCTGAATAGCCCGCTGACCTACGTTGCTACCAGAATAGATGGGGTTGGCATCAAAGCAGATCCTAACTTAAAGGCCATGTGAACTGTTCGAAGTAATTGTGCAACCATCGACCCGCTGATTCAATGGAGCCGTAGATCGTCGGCAAATCCAGAAACTGTGCATGATGTGCACAGCAGATTAGTACCGAGAAGCCGCTGGCGCGGCGGACGCTGCCATAGGCAGGGCCGAGTTTCGTGGTTTTTTGCCCTCAGATAGATTGTGGGTCACAAGGGAGGTCCCTGTGACCCATCTACGAACAATCATCCCGGAAGAACTGCAGCGTCGTCATTACTCGCAGGCTGCCACACAACGTTACATCCGCCTCGTCGAACGATTCGCACAACACTTCCACTGTACTCCGGACCGTTTGGCACGGCAGCACATTCGCTTCGCTATTGAACCGGAAACGGTAGCGAATATACCGTGTGATTGTTTTCCTTGACCTCGAAGCGTATCGGCTTGCCTTGCAGGAATACCGCATGATTGGAATCGATCGTCAGCGACTGCGCTTCCAGCAGAAGTTCCCCCTGAGGCATCCAGTAAGGAGTCCCATCCGGTCCACCCCAGCGTCGTTCGACCTCCGCCTGCTGTTGTTGGGAGAGGGGCCACTCGTGCGTTTCCGGCGGCAACACAAGCCCGAACTGCCCCAAATGGACCGTCTCGTCGCGGACACGAATCAGATCCAGCCGCATCTCCCAGGGAACATTTATACTGGATTTCGCCGGACCGTATGAGGAAAAGCTGCCGAAGAAAGACATCCTGACTCCTTCCGGCGTCTTCTTCCGTTGCGGCTGAATCAGAATGGTGAGCTTGTGGGGCAACACGCGCGCCCGATTTTCACACCAGCGCCGAAAGCCTTCGATCATTTCATTCGACATTTCATCGGGATGTGTCCCTTCCGGAAAAAATCTCTCCCACTCGCTCCACTTCGCTCCTTTTTCGAGTTGCATCCCCACAGAGAACCGCGCGAATGATTTCCAATCCAGTTTGGCGGCGAGCTCCGGATGATCGCGAATCAGCATCAGCATCACGTAATCCAGATCCAGCGGCAGGGTTTCCGGAGCCGTCGCGACCTTGCCCGCCGGCACACTCTCCTTGAAATCGACGCGAAGATACTTCGAGCTGTCGGTGTTCTTCTGAATGACGTCCAGGCGCCTCTCCACCGTTGTCCGATATTGCGATTCCGGATGTCCCAAGCTAAATATGTTCTGCGGATACGAAACCGTCCAGTCGTCGCTGATGAACTCCAGCCCATTTGCCCCGTAAATCAATCCGCCTTCGGCCAGCGAACGTTTCTTGCACTGAGGCAGCGCTTCAGCCGGCGTGGGGGGAATGAAGATGGTCTTGCGAACGACGTCGCGAAAGGCGCTTCCGGTGCCAGGATAACCCTCGGTCATCACCCTTGCCGTGAGTGGCAGTCGCCAAGGCGTGCGGCAAACAGCTTTCAACTGATCCGACTTCAGCAGTCCCGGTGGTACGGTCGAACTCGTGAAATCGGTGTTGTTGAAAACGGCACCTGAAAAACTCGCGCCTTCCAGCAGGGAGCCGATAAACGCCGTGTCGCTCAGCACTGCCTTGTCGAAATGAGCTCCTCGTAAATCGGCGAGCATAAAAATGGCGCCCTTCAGATCCGTTCCGCGAAAGTCCACCTCGGAACCGTTCACGGCGAACCACCGGCTTCCCGCTGCTCTGGCCGAATTAAAATGCGCTTTACTGACGTCGGCAAAGGCGAGGCTCACGTCCTGTAAGTTACTGCCCTCCATGGTTGCTTGTTTCAGCGTCGCAAACTGAAGGCTGGCGCTTTCCAGATTGGATTGCCGCAGGTACGCCTCGGACAAATCGGTGGCGGTCAGATTCGCCTTGGAAAAATCCGCATTATCGAAGGTTCCTCCTTTCAAGCTCAGACCGCGCAGCAGTTCCGTCCCGGCCAGTGAATATCTATTCGCGATCAGAGCTTCGACGGAGCGAACCTGTCCCATGTCTCCTGCCGGCTTCTCCGCGGCGATTCGTTGCAGCGAGGCCAGGGCTGTGCTGGGATCGGCCACCTCTGCGGGAATGAAATAGAAATTCACCACCATCTGGCCGATCGAAACGGTAGTTTGGCCGGGATTCTCGGAGTTCACTTCGCGTCTCACATTCCGAAATATCTGATCGACCTCGGATCCCGGTTTGATCAACTCCAGGGTGAAGTATTTTGCGAAAAGACCGTCGCGGGCTACTTGGCCCGCAGCGGCCGCAAACTCGATTCGGGTTCCTATCCCAAAAGCGGTTGGGTCCATCTGCGCCAATCCCGGCGGTCCGGCGGTTCCCAGGGGATTATTTCGGCAAGCGTCCATGACCAGCAGCTTCATTGCCGGAGAACGGCTGGCGACGCGCTGCAAGAGATCGTCCACCGGAAGCGCCATCGAGTCGAGTTTCGACGAGTCCCGCGGGAAATCGCTCGGCAGAATGTAATTGCGTCCTTGCGACTGGATTCCATGACCTGCGTAGTAAATGACAACCGTGTCGCCCGGCTGAATCGAGTCGATGAAATCTTCCACCTCCATCTTCAGCGACTTCGAACGCTTATCCATCAGCGCGGTAACTGTGAAGCTCGCTTTGTCTTTCAGCGCATCCACCACCCTCCACGCATCCACCACAGACTGGTTGAGCTTCGGCAGTTCGGAGTATTCATTGATGCCAATGACTAACGCGAGCCGGCGCGTGGGAGATTTAGACTTTGCCGGCTCCGACTGAGTGGGAGCATTTGCAGAGAGGGCGAGGACGGCCAGGAAAATAATGCTTGGCGTGACCAATGACTTCGAGTTAGCCTTCATAACAATCAAAGAGTGCTTCCTTTACCCGCAAAAGTACGCCTCCACTGCGTTTTAAATTGAGGCCACCAGCGGTGCCAACCTTCCGCCATGTGGTCCCACGACAACTCCACGATCACGCCTAGAACGACACCCGCCAGCGATCCGAAGACACCAAGAAAATATCCAAAGTACCGGTACATAAACCAGCACAGCATCAGCGCAGCAATCGCGCTTAAGGCCGTCGAGATCAGAAGCGCCCAAAGCCAGCGAAATCGGCGGGAAATCACAAAGGCCAGCAGTGCGGTTGCAACTAGCAGATCCACAAGGGAGGTCTTCCACGGCGTCGCTTCTTCGATCGGGAAACTCTCCGTCGCCACCGCATTGGCGAGAATCTCAGAGCCGTACAGTTGCCCGATTGGAGTTCTGTGCTCATCGCGAGCCTCCCGGTACGCGCCACCCAGAATCACGACCTTTCCCATCAGCAGAGAAGTGATGCTCTTTCGCATCGTTTCATTTTCGCCTGCGCCCATCAGCATCCTTAAAGGGAGCCGAACAAAGCGGCGATTTCCGCTGAACCGTATCTTCTTCTCCCGATTCCAGTCGGGAGGCGGATGTTGATCGAAGCCGCAGCGGATGTGGTTCGGATCGTCGCTCGCCAGCGTCCACATAAACGTCGCGAACGGTGAACCGAGCTGGAACGAGGAGCCGGGATCTACAACCGGGATGTGGGTCTGGTAGTTTCGAATTACGCCGTCGGCGTCGGGCCGGATCACCGGCACCGCCGTGCAAAGTCCGCCGCCCATCGACCCTCCCGCCACTTTGCTCAAGCGCACCGGAGCCTCGCCATCCCGCCCCGGACCTGACTCGTCCCCGCCATTTTCGTCGACGTCTTGAATCCATGCGACCGGACAAGTCGAACTGATTCCCACTGCCTCTTTATGATCCGCATTCGTCCAATCCGCGGTCAGCAGGTCCACTCCTAGGAGCTTCGGGCCGAACTTGCAGATCGAACCGATCAGCTTCAGCACTTTTTGTGAGTCGAGCGGGCTCTTTCGAGCAAACATTTCCGAGTAGTCGGAGTCTGCCACGAAGATCAGCGTGATCTGATTGCCGCTGGCAGAAGGATCGCTCCATCGCAGGACGTTCGGAATGCTCGATTGCAGGCGGTCGAGGTCGGCCCATTCAAAGCGTTCGTACCAATGACGGGACTCGATGGCGAAATTAAGCGCCGAGACGAGAAGCACAATCGTCCAGCCGCGGCGAAACTCCTTTCCAAAATGTCCTTTGCTATGCTCGCTCTGAAATAAGATCCAGTGAAACAGTTTGAGCAGGCGTCGCAACATATTCAATGAGTGGCAGGATACCCGGCATCCAGCGAATACAGGGCACGCGCTAACAGGATCTCCACGGTATCAGGATGGTCGCCACCCCATTCCTCCGCCGTCTCCTCGATGTTCCGCCATTTATCCAGCAAGGATCGATTACTTTCTGCGGCCACCAGAAGCAGCTTGCTCGACCCCAATGTATCGCCGTCTACCCGACTCAGGGTCGCAACGTACAGTCCGGTATTGAGCCCGTCGACCTGTGCCGCTTTGTCTCGCTTGATCTCGAGGGTTAATTCGTGAGGGGTGAGAGACTTCACGGAAGCTGAATCCGGAGCCGGAGTAAGTTTCAGGTGATAGCTGCCGGGCGGAACTTTCTTCAAGGCAGGTGCAAGATCGGTGGTCTGGCCAGAACGCACTACCACCACATCGCTAAGCATGTTGCCCTCGATTCCTCGAGATCCGAGGGTTATCTCAGGCAAACGATGGCCTGCGTTCCAGTAACTCGAAAGGAAGGCCCAGAAGCTGGACTTTCGTGCGTCATCGCCGGGTGGGCGATAGGATCCTTCGCAAGGCTTGGCCCTGGAACAATCTTGGCGCCAGGTCGCTCCTGGACTATGGAAGAGAAGCACATCCAGCGAGCCCGACTCGGTGTGTTCTATCGTCACCGTCTCATCATCAAAAAGCAGCTCCCCGCGAACCAGCTGCTGGCGATCTTGAGCACGTTGCCAGCGCCCATCGACCCGGTCCACGATGCCGACAGGCACACGGTCGCCTTCGGCGCGGCAGATCGCGGAGAGGAAAACCAGGGCCGGAAACAATAAGAGGACGCGCATCTGGAGGTTTCATCTCAAAGGCGGGCTAGAATATCTCATATCCAAACAATCTTCAACTTGGCGATGGTAATTTGGCGATGGCAACGGCCACGTCGGACCGAAATACTCTATTGCCCGTTTGGGCGGCTTTGTAAAGCCAACAGTTGCGATCATTGGAGAAGATTCCGTGTATGAAAACGATCACGTTTTCATACTGATTTGTCGGGCGATCGCAATGCCAACCCTCGATTACCGAATCGAATCGCATTCGCAGGTATTCCCCGCATTATCGAGTGTTCAGCCACGCAAGCGATGCGCAGGCCATCATGCCAAAATCAACCACGGCCTGTTCGTAACGGATGCTCTCAGATTTCGGTAGAGAATACGACGAGTGGCCCACTCAAGCCCGGTTTTGGTTTGAGTGGGCCAGCTCTACCGCTGGACAAAGTCTCCCCGCCGCGCGTTCGCGTTTTTGCGCCGTCCATTCTGACTCGATCTCCACCGTCCCTCAGGTGACTGCCCAAAGCACAAGGCTTTACAAAATCTCATATTAGACATAATCTAAATTACTGATGGACACAGAGGCGATTAAACGGTCTTTGGAGGGCTGTGGGTTGCGCTGCACTCCGCAACGCTACGCCGTGATGGCATGCCTAATGGACCACAAGGGGCATCCCACGGCTGCGGAAATCTTCAAAGCCGTGAATCGCGTGGATCCCCGCTCTTCAAGGGCGACGACTTATAACAATCTGCGGGACTTGGTCAAAGCGGGTTTGGTGCGGGAAGTGGCCGTCGAGGGCCGCTCCGGACGATTCGATCTGGAAGGCATGCGCCACCACCACTTCATCTGCGATCGCTGCGGTAGTGTCGAGGACGTGGACTGGTACGACGTCCCCAAGCCTGCTTCTCGCTCTCTCGGTAAGCGAGTTGTTCGCGAATGCCAACTTATTTTCCGCGGGCTTTGCGCGAAGTGCGCTCAGCGCGCACCTCGTTAAGTCTGGAGATGTGTGGATACTTGTTAAACCGCCGATCAAGAAAGCGCATCGGCACCTAATTGTGCGAACCGCAGTCGAATGGGTTCGTAGATCATCATAGGTTTTGAACTAATGCAAAGGAAAAACATAATGGAAAATCCAAAACATATGGAAAACACACTTGCCTCTTCATCGGGGAGTGTTTCCCCCGAAGATCTGAGCAAAAACAACTCAACCGAATCCAAGTGCCCGTTCAACCACGGAGCCTCTGCGCCCACGAACCGCGACTGGTGGCCGAATCAGGTGAACCTGAAGGTCCTGCACCAACACTCAGACCTGTCTGATCCGATGGGTAAGGAGTTCGACTACGCCAAGGAATTCAAGAGTCTTGATCTGAATGCTGTGATCAAAGACCTTCATGCGCTCATGACCGACTCGCAGGAGTGGTGGCCGGCCGACTTCGGGCACTACGGAGGGCTGTTCATCCGTATGGCATGGCACAGTGCAGGCACGTACCGCATCGGCGATGGGCGCGGCGGCGCCGGGGCTGGGCAGCAGCGCTTCGCCCCGCTCAATAGTTGGCCGGACAATGTGAACCTCGACAAGGCGCGCCGGCTGCTCTGGCCGATCAAGCAGAAATACGGCCGGAAAATCTCGTGGGCTGACCTGATGGTTCTCACCGGCAACGTCGCCCTCGAGTCGATGGGATTCAAGACCTTCGGTTTTGGCGGTGGGCGCGAAGACACATGGGAGCCAGAAGAGGCCATTTACTGGGGACCTGAAGGCAAGTGGCTGGCGGACGAGCGCTACAGCGGCGATCGTGATCTTCAGAGTCCTCTCGGCGCGGTTCAAATGGGCTTGATTTACGTGAACCCGGAAGGGCCCAATGGAAATCCCGATCCGGTTGCAGCGGCCAAGGACATTCGGGAAACCTTCCGACGCATGGCCATGAACGACGAAGAAACGGTCGCACTGATTGCCGGCGGTCATACCTTCGGCAAAACCCATGGCGCTGCCATTCCCGCTGACTACGTAGGCGCCGAACCAGAAGGTGCTGACATCCACGACCAAGGCTTGGGGTGGAAGAATAAATTCGGCAAAGGTTTTGGTGCTGACACCATCGGCAGCGGTCTGGAAGTCATTTGGACACAGACCCCGACTAAGTGGAGTAACAACTTCTTCAACAACCTGTTCGGGTTCGAATGGGAACTGACCAAGAGCCCGGCTGGCGCGAATCAGTGGACGCCAAAAAATCGAGCGGGCGACGGTACAGTGCCGGACGCGCATGATCCCGCAAAGCGTCACGCACCATCCATGCTGACCACGGACCTCGCCCTGCGGTTCGATCCCGCGTACGAAAAGATTTCACGGCGCTTCTTCGAGCATCCGGAGCAGTTCGCCGACGCGTTTGCCCGGGCGTGGTATAAGCTGACCCACCGCGACATGGGCCCGATCGTACGTTATCTCGGTCCGCTGGTTCCGAAGGAACCGCTGCCCTGGCAAGACCCGATCCCCGCTGTGGATCATCCGCTGATCGGGGAGCAGGACGTTGCTGGTTTGAAAGCGAAAATCCTCGCGTCTGGGCTGACGGTTTCTCAGCTCGTCTCGGCCGCCTGGGCGTCGGCGTCGACCTTCCGCGGCTCGGATAAGCGCGGCGGCGCGAACGGCGCGCGTGTTCGCCTCGCGCCGCAAAAGTTCTGGGAGGTTAACCAGCCGACTGAACTGGCGAAGGTGTTGCAAAAGCTGGAAGCCATACAGAAGGAGTTCAACGCTTCACAGTCTGGCGGAAGCAAGATCTCGCTTGCCGACCTGATCGTTATGGGCGGCGATGCGGCCATCGAGAAGGCCGCGAAGGACGGCGGGCAGGACGTGAAAATCCCCTTCAAGCCTGGGCGCATGGACGCGTCGCAAGAACACACGGACATCGAATCCTTCGAGCCGCTCGAACCGAAGGCCGATGGATTCCGCAACTATTTCCGCGGTAAGCAGCGCCTGTCGGCTGAGGAGCTATTGGTCGATAAGGCGCAATTGCTGAAGCTGACGGCGCCGGAGATGACGGTTCTCGTCGGTGGCCTGCGCGTGCTTGGCGCAAATGCCGGGAAGTCCACTCACGGCGTATTCACCAAGCGGCCAGAGACGCTGACCAACGACTTCTTCGTCAACCTGCTCGACATGAACACGCAATGGCAGCCGTCCAATCACTCCAATGGCTCTGGAGACGTGTACGAGGGGCGCGAGCGGAAGACGAATGACGTCAAGTGGACCGGCACCCGCGTTGACCTGATCTTCGGTTCGCACTCGCAACTGCGCGCCCTCGCGGAAGTCTATGCGTGCACGGACTCCAAGGAGAAATTCGTGAAAGACTTCGTGGCGGCATGGAGCAAGGTGATGAACCACGATCGCTTCGAGGTCGCCTGAACTCGACGGAAAAGAGAGCTGTCAAAACGTTTTCTGTTGTTTGGATCGGCGAAACTGAGGCGGCGCTTTTCTGGATCGCGCCGCCTCTGCTTCTGCTATGGTCTTAATCGCTGAAATCGCCGAGTAGACTTGGGAGCTTTCGGTCGAGCTGCTGGAATCGATGAACCATCCGGAGGATGAGCGGCGTCGCTCGCGCGGGGCATACCGCGCATATGGAAAGATGTAGCGCTCGCTACGAGGAAGCGAGAACGCCTCACCGGCTTCTTCTGATTCTGCACTCGTGCTGGATGGATTGCTCAGAACCCTACGAAGGGCTTGGGCGTATCACTGTAAATCAGACGCCTACGGAGCGAAATCCCCTTCGCTTTCGCCAAAGCATTTCCGCTGTTGTATGTGCCAGTCCACCGGTTGCCTTACCTCTGGTTCGTGGCACCAACTGGGTCGTCGGTAGGGGTTCCGAGCCTGGATCCACCCTGTGACCTGAGGCGCTCGGCTTCGTTGATCTCGCGGTTTGCATCTTCCTGCCGGCCTAACTGGGAATAGGCGTCTGCAAGGGACCGATGAGCGTCGATCGCGTCCGGGCGCAGTTTGGCGGCCATCCGCAGGTACGGAAGTGCGTCGATCGCTTTTTGCTCGGTGACAAGCATCCGTCCCAGGAGAAGGTTGGCCGGGAAATGCCCGGGATCCAGACGGAGGGCGTCCTCAAACGCAGTCACTGCCTCATCGCTTCGGGACGTGCGTTGGTAGACGAGGGCAAGATAGAAATGCATCATCGCGGAAGTCGACATTTGCGAAACGGCGGCTTCAAAATGCGGCGACGCCTCGGTCCAGTGGCCGGTTTTTACCAGAGCGCAGCCGAGTTCGTAGTGCGCGTAGGCGTCCTCGGGTCGTTTGTCAACCAGAGTTTGCAGGGGCGCAACCGCCTTCTGATAGTCCTTCAGCGCCATGTAGGCGCGGCCGAGTTGCAAATATGCCGTAGGAGTGTTCGGCTCCTGCTTCAATACTTGTTCGAGGATGGGAGCGGCCTCGGCGAAACGGTCATTCTCTACGTCAACCAACGCTTCGTAGAGAAGATTGGCGATGGCAATTTTCTGCTTGGGATCCGGGCCACCGTGATTATCTTGATCGCCTGCACTCCCTGAATCGGAACTCATGTAGCCGAGAGCGTGCAGGCTTTCGGCTTGTTCCATATTCAGGTCTTGTCTTGTCCCACTCCCCCCCTTTGTATCTTTGTAAAATCCGCCGACTTGGGCAGCCGCCGTGTCAGCGACGGCCCTTGAATCAGGCGCCATGTTATGGGTCGCAAGCGGGTCCACCGATTGGTCATACAGTTCGCGTTCCGGAGCTTCAACGTACAAGTACTTTCCGGTTCGCAACGCGCGCAATGTGCTCCAACCGAAAGAGAGATGCCCGTAGCTGCTTTCTGCGTAGGCCGGACGCTGCAAATCCAACTCGCTCGACTTCTTCTTGGTGGCGGGGTCGGATGTCATGAAGCTCAGCAGCGACTTCCCCTGCACGGTTTCAGGAACAGGCAGATTTACCGCCTCCAGAATGGAAGGAGTGACATCGACCAGTCCAACTCTGGCTTCCACTTTGCGGGCAGCGTGCCTTCCCGGAAGCTTGAATAGCAACGGAACGTGGATGGTTTCGTCGTAAAGAAAAATGCCGTGATGGCTTTCTCCGTGCTCTCCGAACGCTTCGCCGTGGTCAGCCATCACAGCAATCAAAGTTCCGTCGAAGAGACCACGGGTCTTCAACCCGGACAAGAGACTCTCGACCACCGAGTCCGTGTACGCAATTTCTCCGTCGTATGGATTGGATTGAAAGCGTGTCTTGAATGGTTCCGGGGGACTGTAAGGATCATGAGGATCGTAGAGATGGATCCAGAGAAAAAATGGCCCGGCAGGCTTTTTGCTCAGCCATGCGAGCGCACGACTCACCACCTCTTCGCCGCGCCGTTCCAGGCTGTGATAGTGATCTTCACCGGGACGCCGCCGGTGAAAGCCGGCGTCGTAAACGTCAAAGCCGCGATCAAAACCCGAAGCTAGTTTCTTAGGGTCAAGTACCAGAGCCCCGACGAAGGCAGCCGTCCTGTATCCATTCGCATGCAGTATGTCGGGTAGAAACGGAAGATTTTTATCGAGCGGATCTCCCATGTAGTTCACGTGGCTGAACTGGGGGTAGGTTCCGGTAAAGATAGTGGCGTGGGACGGACCGGTCAGCGGCACCTGAGCGTAAGCGCGGGAGAAGACAGCTGCCTGGCGCGCGAGGGCATCCAGATTCGGAGTAAGCCCGCGGTCCGAACCCAGAAAGCCCATGCGGTCGGCTCGGGTGGTGTCGAGGGTAATCAACACGATATTGGGACGACGGGCCGGAGGAACAGGTTTCGAGGGCGCGGCCGTCATCCTGGCGCACCCTGCCAGCAAAATAATCCATGGCAACGCGATCCTTGGCAGATGCATGAAGAGTGCAAGTTTACATCTGAACCGGCCGAAACGGCGGCAGTAGCACAAGAGTGTCGGGGAAACCTGAGGGTTGGCTTTTGTCTTGACTCCCGTCACGTATGTGGCATATTCTTCGCGCAATTTGCTGTATGAAACCGGTTTCCTCGATGGCGGTGAACGGGTGCCGACTTGGGGACGGAGACCAATCAATGAGCCTTAAGCCTTTCGTCAGTGCGATCTGCATTGTCCTGCTTGTTGTGTTTCTGGCCGCGCCCGGCTTCGGGCAAACCACCTTCGGAACCATCCTCGGATCGGTGACGGACCCCTCGGGCGCGGTCATGGCCAATGTGGTGGTCAAGATCACGAATCAGGGCGAAAACATTTCACGCGAAGTGCGCAGCGACGCTCAGGGAGATTACCAGGCCGAAAACATGAAGGAAGGGATCTATTCGATCACGGTCCAGGCCCAGGGCTTTCGCGAAGTCACCGTAAGGGACATCCGGTTGACCGCCCGACAGACGGTTCGCACCGACCTAAAGTTGACCGTAGGGACTACATCAGAAAATGTCAGCGTAGAAGCTAATGCTGAACTCATCAACACCGAATCCCAGGCCATCTCTGCCAGCGTCACCAGTACGGAGGTGCTGGGGCTACCTGCTAATTACCGCGGGGCGGGCAGCACAAGCCCATATAACCTGTTGGCTTTTCTCCCCGGCGTCACGGGCGATGGAGGTGGCAATATCTCCGTCCAGGGAACAGGGATTAATCAAGTGCAATATACGATGGATGGTATTGATACATCCAGTATCCGCAATGCCGGCCCTCAAAGAGAGATGTTCCCCTCAGCGGAGAGCATTTCCGAAATGAAGGTGCAAGGCGCTGGGGGCGGCGCGGAGTATGGCGGGGCAGCGGACATTACGACTACTAGCAAGTCAGGCACCAACACCTTGCATGGATCCGCATTCGAGTACTTTCAGAACGCGGCCCTGGATGCTGCGCGATTTACCGTGCCCCAGGTGAATAAGGCTGCCAAGAGTGCAAACACATTCGGCGGTTCCCTCGGCGGACCCATCTTTCTGGACCATACCTTTTTCTTTGGCGCTTACGAAGGCATGCGCTATCGGACTCAAACGGCCCGCCAAGAGACCGTACCCAGCGAGGCCATGCGGAATGGAGATTTCACGGGTTTTGACCCTATCCATGATCTCGACGGAACGCCCTTTCCAGGCAACATTATCCCTGCGGATCGAATCGATCCGAGAGCCACTGCGGTTCTCCAGTTTTATCCGCTGCCAGTCCAGGGGGGCGCGAACAATTTTGAAAACTTCAACCATACCGTAAACGTTCCCAATCCTATCCTTTCCGATCAGTTCGATATTCGCATCGACCACACCATTAATACCAAGCAGAATGTTTTCGGACGCTGGACCTACAAGAATGGGAGGACGGTCAACCCTTCAGGTCTGCTCCTTCCTGCGGAAGCAGATTTCGAACACGACAATCAGATTGTGATCGCGCACAACTATGCCATCACATCGAACCTGATCAATGAGCTGCGCGGAGGACTCAGCCGTGGGCAACTGGGCGGGAACTTTCCGCTCGATGGACCGGCCTTCATGCAACAGTTGGGGCTGAATCCCCAGCAACTGGGACCTTTCCCTGGAGGCGGATTTCCCGACTTTGTCTTCGAACCCAGGGGCGGAATCGACGCCATTGTTCACACCCGGCCCAATCCGCAACTTTCCAATAGCTTCCAGATCAATGAGAACCTGACTTGGACCAAGGGAAAGCACACCATGAAGTTTGGCTTCGATCTCCGCATGCTCCACCTGATCACTGCCTGGTACTCCGGGTCGTCAGCTGCGGACGACTACGGAGACTTTTTCTTTAATGGCCAGTACACAGGAAATAATTTTGCCGACTTCCTGCTTGGAGTCCCCTACTACACCTACGTGACCCATACGCCACCGAGGAACATTGATGGCAAAACCAATCACTACTACGGTTACGCAGCGGACACGTTCAGAGCCACCAAGAAACTGACGTTGGACTTTGGCCTGAGAATTTCGAGGTTGCCGCCTCTATTCGATCCCATTAACCTCACCAACTTCGATCCCAGCGTTCCCGGCACGGGACGCGTGATCATTTCCTCGGATCCAAGATCCCTCGCGGCGACGCAGCCTCTATGGGCACAGGCCGTCAACGCATGCAACACACCAAATGCAATCCCTGGCTATGCCGGCCCCGACCCGACGAGAGACTGCACTCCCTTCCTGACCGCGAAACAGGCGGGGTGGCCGAAACAATTGCGCGAGACTTACACCGACTTCGGTCCTCGCGTCGGTTTTGCATATCGACCATTCGATGACAATAAGACGGTGATTCGTGGCGGTTTCGGCATTTACGACGTTACGACCTTGGGAGCCGTATTTTTCTCGGTGGCCGGTATCCACGACGGCTTCCAGGCGAATTATGCAAATGCTGGGT
>Ga0193726_1001157_pt1 | contig 22084 bp, 16 predicted proteins | sample H2c1metaG_FD_144928 | JGI IMG/M metagenome (GOLD analysis project Ga0193726, IMG submission 144928) | Soil microbial communities from a riparian zone of the East river system, Colorado, United States - H2c1 | ecosystem: Environmental > Terrestrial > Soil > Riparian zone | place: USA: East River...
GAAAGTAGATAATATTTTTAATAAAGAATGACCAGCTACCATATTAGCAAATAATCTTATACCTAATGATAAAGCTCTAGCTAAATAAGATACAGTTTCAATTAAAACTAATAATGGAACTAATGCTAAAGGAGTCCCAGATGGAACAAAATATGAGAAAAAATGTAATTTATGAATATATAATCCTAGTATAGTAACACCTGTTAATATAGTAAATGATAATCCAATAGTTACTATTACAGAAGTAGTTATTGTATATGAATAAGGTATATTACCTATTAAATTACTTATTAATATAAAGAAAAATAATGAATAAATAAAAGGTAAATAAATTTCTTTACCTAATTGTTCTCTTACCATTGTATTAATGGTTGTAAATATACTTTCTATGGCTATACTTCATTTTGATGGTAAAATTTTATTTTCATTATTACTTATTATATGTAAACTTAATATTATAAATAAGATTAATATAGAATATAAACCTAAATTACTTAAAGTTATATTTATATAACCAAATATAGGCGCTATTACACTTATTAAACTACTTACTTCAAATTGTTCTAATGGAGAGTGTATGGTTAAAGTTAAATTTGGTAACATTAATTAATTCTATGTTTGTGTGCAGTATCTAAAATTAGTACTAAATTTATTTAAAAAAATTTAATAACAAATAACAATTATTAGAAATTTTTATTTATGTAAATATTTTATTTTTTTTACATAATTTATTGATCTTAAGTTAAAAATTTTTTATTTTTAATTTTATATATTTTTAAATATTAAAATATGTTTATTTATTTAAATTAATATATTTATAATATAATTTAACAAAAGTATGAAAAATTTATGTTAACTTTAAATTTTTATTCGATACTTTTTATATTAATTATATTAAATTTTAAGTGCAAAATATTATAAAATATAGCCTTTATCAGAATTGAACTGACACTGACTACTTGAAGGGTAGCTGTACGACCATTATACTAAAAGACCTTATTATTATTAATTTAATTATAAATCTTAGATTATTAATTATTAAACAAAACAACAAAAATTTTTGTATCTATTAAATGATTATATTTAATTAATAAATATTAATTATATTAAATTAATATTTTATACACACATGAAATTAATAAAGTTTAAGGATTTAAATTATATAAATTTTATAATTAAATTAACACATGCTACTATTATTAAATAATTTATATTTAAATTTTCCTTATACTCAATTATAATAATTGTACCTTATTTTTAATAGATAAATTTTAATTAAACCAAAAAAAATAAAATTCTTATTTGTATTAATATAAAAAAATAAAATAATAAGTTAAAAGTTTAAATATTAAACTTTGTAAACAAGAAATTAATAATAAAGACAGAATGGGAATCGAACCTTTCTACTAACTAATGAGATTAGTGTGCAAACCGTTACACTAAACTGTCTAAATATAACTTATTATTTAAATTATATTGAACACTATTGTTATAAATTCATACGAACAAAGAGACTTGAACTCTTAAGGAATTACTTCCACTCCTGCTTAAGAAGAGATTGTTTACCAATTTCAACATATTCGCTATTTTATTACTCTTTTATATATTTGTGTGTTTGATTTGTTTATAATTTATATTATTTTAATTTAAGTTAAAAAAAAAATCTAAATTAAAACAAAAAATATAAGGTAAACTTATAAAATTAAAATTAAGGCGTTAATAGGAATCGAACCTATGAAAAAAGTATTAACAGTACTCCGCAATGACCTCTCTGCCATAACACCTAAATATGGTAGGCACGATTCGAACATGCTTTATGTCTCCTACCCAAAAGGAGCGACTGACCAATTTGTCATCTACCATTTGTATTATTGAGCAGTAAAGGAATCGAACCTTTTACGGCGTTAACCAATTCTTTTACAGAGAATCACCATTACCAATCGGATCACCTGCCCTTAATATTTAAAAAGATTATGTATCTATTTTTAACCATTATAATTTTAAATTTTGAATTATAAATTATAAAAATATAAAATGGATATTTCAAACTGAAAGCACCTGGACTTGAACCAGGACTTTCTCCTTAAAAGGGAGACACTCAACCACTCAAGTTCTGCTTCCTTAAAACCAAAAAAATATATATTTAATATAAAAATAAATAATTTACTGAGTTGACCAGATTCGAACTGATATTATTCATTACCAAAAAATGATGTTTTTCCAAATTAAACTACAACTCATATTATTTTTTTTTTTTAATTTTTTTTTTGATGTTATTTAATTTATTTTGCCAAAAACTGGAATCGAACCAATATCAAAGTCTTACAAGGAATTCGTTTTACCAATTAAACTATTTCGGCTTAAAACACAATTAATTCTTTTATTAATATATAATTTGCCTCGAGAGAGAATTGAACTCACATTTCTATATCTTCAGAATAGCGCTTTGACCACTAAGCAATCGAGGCTTATAATAATTTTATTTTATTTTTATTAATTAAAATAATTTATGGAGAAAGATAGACTCGAACTATCATATTTGTAATGCAAATACAACTGATTACCAATTATCAGATTCCCCCTTTAAGTTATATATTCTTTTAAATATATATATATTTAATTTATATAAATATTTAAAATTTTTTATTTAATTGAAATAGTTAATTATATTTTATTTTAAAAATATAAAACTAAATTAAATAAATAAGGGGGGTAAATTTATTAATAAACATAGATAGATTAATTAAAATTTCTATAAGTCAAAAAATTATTTATTAACTTTAGTATGTGAAGTTTTAGCTATAGAGATCGCTCCAGAACCAATTTCTAAAATAAATCCAATTGTTAATACAACAAAGAAAATTAAAGCAATACTAAACCCAAAAGTACTTACTTTATATAAAGTAACAGCTATAGGGAATAACAATAATATTTCTAAATCAAAGATTAAAAATAACATAGCTACTACATAAAATTGAATTTGGAAATCAATTCTATTTTGTTTTCTAATGGTTGAATATCCACATTCATAAGCTGATATTTTAGATTCATCTGGTCTATGAGCTGAAAATAGGAAATTTAAAACTAATAAAACTAAAGCTAAAATAGGCACCAGAATAAATAACATAAATAAATTATTCATTAAAAATTAAATAAAGATAAAGAAAGTATTGTTGTACTATTTAATAAAATTGATGGTTTAAGAACAAATAATAAAATAGATAAGGTTAAAGTAGATATTATAAAACTGTTAGTACTACTTATTTCTATTTCGGAATTAGAATTTAATTTAGTTATTATTTTTAATTCTTTATCACTATATTCAGAAGTATTTTCTTTTTCTGTAAATAATATTTTTATAATTTTTAAATAATAAGAAGCACTTATAATACTTACAATAATAGCTATAATAGACATAAAGTAATATCCATTTTGAATGGCTGAATATAATACAAACTGTTTAGAGAAGAATCCTATTAAAGGAGGTATTCCAGCCATACTAAATAAACAAATGGTTAAACTTATTGATAACACAGGATTTAAGAAAAATTGACCTTTTAATTCTGAAATATAATTAATATCATTTTCTGTTCCTGTTTCATCTTCTACCATTATACTTTGTATTAAATCTCTAAATGAATTTTTTATTATATATCCAAATAATATTATTATTAAAAAGGTATTTAAATTTGTAATAGTATATTGTATTATATAAAATATTAAAGCTTCTATAGATTGTTCTGAATTAATGGCTAAAGCTAATAAAATAAATCCCACATGTGAGATAGTACTGTAAGCTAATAATCTTTTTATTTTACTTTGAGCTAAACCTAATATTGTTCCTATTAATAAGGATAATAAAGAACTTATTAATAATAAATTTGTACTTCATAAATAATTATTATTAAAACTTAAAGTAAAATTATTTATTATATTATTTAAAGGATTTAATTCTAATATAATATTAATATTTTCTATTAAATTAATGTGAGTTTGTATATCAAATAACACTAAAAAAATAGATATTTTAGGCATAATAGTTAATCATGTAGTGATAATTGTAGCACTATCGGCATAAACATCTGGGGCTCAATTATGTAAAGGTGCGGCTGCTATTTTAAATAATAATCCTATAAAAATTAAAATTAAACCTAAACTAAAACCTAATAATATGTTATTATTATCAATTACTGAAATCATACTATAAATAGAATCTAAATTAGTTAATCCTGTGAAAGAATATATTAAACCACAACCTAATAATATTATACAAGAAGCTAAACTACCTAATAAAAAATATTTTAATCCTGCAGATATTGCTAATTCTGAATGTCTATATAAAGAAGCTAAAATATATACTCCAAAGGATTGTAATTCTAAACTTAAATATAATGTAATTAAATTAGAAGAAGATATTAATAATAAAGAACCTAAAGTTGATATTAATACTATTATTGAATATTTTATTCTATAATTATTTATTGATAATATATTATGACCTTCTTCATTTAAATTTAAATTATTATCTATAAATTTATGATTTATTAAAGGTCAAGCTATTAATATTACAGAACCTGTTAATACTATAACTATATCAAATAATTGTGTGAATAAAGTAATTTGAAATAAACCATTATATATTCCTATACCTGATCCAATTGACTGAATATAAAAAGCATTTAAAGTTAATGCTCCAGTATAAAGTAATAATAATGAAGATATTCTTAAATATAAATTTGGTGAAATATTTCTATTTATTGAAGGTAGGGCTATTGCCACTATAAGAATCATGATACTAATAAACATCATTACTTTTTTTTTTTAATTATTTAAATTTTGTATATTTTTATTATGTCAATCAGAATTAATTAATTTAAAATATATTTATAAAAATTTTTGTTTTAATTATTTTTATTACATCCTATTGGATTTGAACCAATATACAATTGCTTCGAAGGCAAACGCTTTCCCAATTCAGCTAAAGATGTTACAGATTTTTAATTTGTATCAAACTTTAGATTATTATTTAAATAAATAAATAAATAATATCAAAAGGATATAATATTCAACTAATTAAAACCCCATCTTAATTTATAATATTTTAATATTTTATTAACCTCTTCTTAACTAATTTGATTATTTTAGATCAAATTTAATATATAATTGATTTTTATAATTTGGTTGCAAAAAAATAATTTAAAACACAAAAAACAAATTGTTTTAAATTATTTATATATATTTTTATTTTTATATACGAGTAAAGAGACTTGAACTCTTACGATTAAAACCATAAATTCCTAAGATTTACCCGGCTACCAAATTTCGGCACACTCGCAAATTAATAAGTGTTTAAATTCAAATTTATATATATAAAAATATATGTTAAATCTATCAATAAAAATATAAATAATATAAAAATATATAATATAATATAAATTAAGAATATTTTTGGTTAAACATAAAATTTATTTAATTATAAAGATATTATTATAAAAATAATATAATAATTATACATAAGAGATAGAGTAATCGAAACTCTGTCTGCACAGTGTAAATATGCTGTTAAACCACTCAACTAATCTCTTAATAATTATTAATTAAAAGGGGGTTATTTTTATTTATTTTCCAGCAGCACTTTCCAGTACGGCTACCCTGCTATGACTTTTGAGATGTTACTCAATTGAATTAATAAAAACTAATTAGTTTAAAATAGCCGTTATATTATTAAAAAAATAAATAACTATTTAAATTAAAAAATATAAATTAAATATTAACTATTAAAAAATCTAATAACATTTTTATTTCCATCAATATAAGCTTCTTCCCAGCGACAGACAGTTAGTTCATCACGGATGCTAGTTTCACCGTTGCGCTTATTATCAACGATTACTCGAAATTCCTTCTTCATGTTCCCGAATTGCAGAGAACAATCCGTCTAAATTTATATTTTAACTTTTTTTAATGATTAGCTCTTCCTACTTTCCAAATTTAATTTATGTTTGTTATAAATTAAAAATAAATGCATTAATTAATCTTTCGATTATTTATTTTACATTAAATATAATTTTATTTCTAATAAAAAAATAAATATATAATGCATTTTAAGAAAAAGTTTTGCATCACTTTGTAAAAGTTTTTGTGGCACGTCTATAGCCCAGTTCATAAGGGCCATAAGGACTTGTCTTAGCCCCAAATGAAACTTTATAAGAATCATAAATTGTTAAGTATGTAATAAATTAAAATTTTTTAAATTAACAATAGGGATTTCGTCCGTTAATGGAATTAACCTCAGTTCTCACGATACGGACTGAAGACAGCCATGCAACACCTGTATTAAATGTTTTTATTTACTATTTAAAAATATTTTCATATTTTAAATTTTAAACATTCCTTGATATATAAAAAATATATATAAGTTTTTATTCAAGAACTGGTAAGGTTTTACGCGGATTATCGTATTGAATAACATGCTTCACTTCGTTTGCTCCGAAACCGACTAATTTTTTTGTTTTCAACTTTGCAGTTGTACTCACAAGGCGGAATGGTTATCGTGTTAACATTGCCATTAATAATTTGTACTAATAACTACCATTCATCGTTGACAGAGAGGGGTATTCTGGGTATCTAATCCTATTTCCTATCCTCACCTTCGTTTCTGAGCGTCAATCATTAATGGAAAAAAGCTTTCGCCTTTAATATTCTACTTAGTATCTAAGGATATCAGACCTACTCTAAGCATTCTTTAATATATCCTCTATTTGATTCTAGCTTTTATTCTGTACTTATTATTTTTGTATAAGTAAATTTTAAAGCCGCCTACAAACCCTTTACGCCTGATTAAGACGATTAACGTTTGTGTCTCTGGCCTTACCGAGTCTTCTGGCACCAGATTTGGACGACACTAATAATAAGGTAATATCATTATTTTCCCTTATGTTATCAATTATTTTAATTGATTTCAGTTAGCTAGTTCACTCTTTCGAGCATTGACTAATATTCTTGACTGCTGGTAGTATAAAACTACTTGGGAGATTTCATTCCCAATGTGGCCATCTGTTCTCTCAAACATAGCTATCGATCGTCGGCTTGGTAGGCATTTACCCTACCAACTACCTAATCAAAGTAAATAGTATTTTATAACAGAATAATTCCTTTAATATAAATTAATTTTAATTATATTTTATTTCCTATTTATGGAAATTATAAAGTAACTTATTTACTATCCTCACCTTTACACCTTATTACCTTAAAATGGTAACAATGATTTGCATGTCTTAAAACTACTGAACAACGTTCAATCGGAACCAAAATTAAATTCTTATGATTTTTAAACAATAATTTTATATTATTGTTTTATTTTATATGCTTTATGGCAATCTTTTGTATCTCTTTTAACTTTTTGTTTTATTTTAAAACTATCGTCATTTTAATTTTAAAATTACACAGAATCATTTAAACTTCTAATTAAAAATGATTGTTCATTATTTTATTTATTATTTTTATTTCTTAAAGGGGGGTTAGAGAATAAAATTAATTTAATATATAATTATAAAAACTTTTAAATTCTTTTATTTCAAAAAATTTCATTTTAAAATATAAATAATTGTTTATTTATTTAATAACATAATTTATATTTAATAATTTAATAAGGTGAAATATCAAATGCTATTAAAATACTAGGAACAAAAATAATAAAAGCTACACACACAGGTAATAAATTTAATCAACATAATTCAATTAAAGCATCATATCTCATTCTAGGTAAAGTAGCTCTAAATCATACAAACATAAAACAGAATAAACATGTTTTTAATCCAAGTATGATAGATTGTAAATTAATTAAAGAATCATTAATAAATAATTCAGGCATATGATATCCACCTAAAAATAAAATAGAAGTTATACAACTAAATAAAACTATTGAAGCATATTCAGCTAAGAAAAAGAAAACAAAAGGTACACTAGAATGTTCAGTAAAAAAACCAGCTACTAATTCAGATTCCAACAAATTAAATTAAATTGTTTGTTTAGATATCTAAACTTGATTCGAGAAATTTAATTTTTATTTAACTAATTTAATCTAATATAATACATTAATTAAATTATTGTTTGTTATTTTAAGTGACATTATTAATTTTTCTGATATAAAATTTACCTTTAAAAAGTTTACCTGATTTAATATATTTAGAAATAGTCGTTTTATGTACACCAAATTTTTTCGCTAATTCAACTTGATTAGAGTATTTTTCAATTATATTATAACTTTCATCATATAAACCTAAAGGTCTAATACTCTGTTTAATAGATATTAAATTTTTTGTATTTTCACTTTGAGTGTGACCAAATATAGGATTTAATTTTCCAGGTTTACTTATTAAACTTAAGGTTATTTTATTATGAGTTTTTCCAAACATAGGATGATTAGTCTTATTTACAAATCTTGATTTAATTTTTTCTATAGCTTGTTTTTTGTGTTTATACCCTAAGATAGAATTAGCCTCTTTTTTAAAGTTAAATAAAGAAGAAAAAGGGAAAGCTGAGATAACCATAGTTTCAATATCTGTTAACAATACAGCAGGATCTCTATGAAGATAATATATTACTGCATGAAAATTTTTTAAACCATATTTTTGTATAGATCTTTGTAATCTTAAGTTAGAATTTTTACCTTTAATATGATTCATTAATCTAGAATATAAATTTAAACTAGATCCAATATATTGTTTAGAAGATTTCACATGTATTAAACCATAAACCCCACCTAAATTTCTTAAATCTCTCTTTAATAAATCAGTATCAGAAAGATCATTATAAGTTTTTAAAGGTTTAATAGGTATAACATTTAAACATTGAATATAAAAAATAGAAAACAAATTATCGTATTGAAGTATATCATGAAATATTTGGTAAATTAAAACAGTAAAATAAACAATAATAATTAATTTCGATATTGTATTTTTATCCATTATCTTTCAATAACGGTTGGACTATATCATATTTCATTAAGTTATTAGAAATTATCGCGTATAGTCTCTGAGGATCCTACTTGTAATTTATAATTTACTTTGGTTTCCTGCTGATTGTCCATTGTAATATCTTTAAAATTTTAACTATCCAATTATAGTAACTATTCTTTCAAATTAGATGAGTATTTAAAGCTTTAGGAGTTTCCAGCATACAGCGATATTTATAGAGGCCAAATCAATTAGTATTGGGTTTTAGCCTCTTGTAGATCAAAAGGTGTACGAGATGTTTCAGCTAATATAGAAATAAAATAAAATATAAATACTGGAAATAATGGTATAATATATCAAATAGCTTGTTGATTTTCAATTATAGTTGTAAAATTAAATGAACCTGTTAATATTATTATAATTAATATAGCTGAACTTAAGATTAATTCATAACTTATCATAGCAGCAGTACTTCTTAAAGAACCTAAAAAGGCATAAGTAGAATTTGCTGATCAACCTGCAAATAATACTCCATATACTCCTAAGGAAGATAAAGCTACGGTATATAATATTCCTAATGTAAAATCAAATAAAGTTAGACCTTGTCCAAAAGGAATTATTCCTCATCCTAATAAACTAAATATTAAAGAAAATACAGGAGCTAAATAAAATAATATTTTATTAGATTGAGAAGGTATAACAGTTTCTTTAACTATTAATTTAAGAGCATCACTAAAAGGTTGTAATAAACCATAATATCCTGTAGTATTAGGACCAACTCTTCTTTGATGAGCGGCTAATTGTTTTCTTTCTATTATAGTCATAAAGGCTACAGATAATAATATAGGTAATATCACTAATAATACATCTAATAAATTGATTATTATATTTAACAGAGTTAAAATTAAATTATTTGTATTCATAGATAATTATATTTATCATCTTTATTTATTTCTATATTTTTATTTTATTATTAATGGATTATTCATTTTTAAATTTTTACTTTAATCTTTAAATGATCTTATTTAATTTTATTAAAGAATAATTTAAATATATCATTTTTTAATATAATCTTATCTAACATTTGCATAAAATTGAAATAGATATAAATATTGATTTATAGTTAATTAAAATTAACCACAGAACTTTATAAATTAATTAATTTATTTTTAATTAATAATTTAAATATTTATAAGTAAAATAAATAATTTAATTAGATATAAATTTGTCTAAATAAATGGTTAAAAAAATACATAAAGTAAAAGGTATTGTAACAATAATTTTATTTTATATTAACAACCTATTTAATAAATTAATTCTCTAAATAGTTATTATGAAAAAAGATTTTACTATTCTTTTTAACTTTTAGAAATATAAATTTTAAAATAGTTTAATATATTCTTATTCTCTTTTGGATTCGAACCAAAATTAACACTTTAGAAGAATGCAGTTCTACCATTGAACTAAGAAAATTTATTATAGATTATTTTAATTATATTAATTTTATTTAATTAATAGATTTGTTTAATTATAATCATTTTATATTATTATTAAATTAAATTTTAATGATTATAGAGTTAAGAGGGAATTGAACCCTAATTTGTATAGATTTTGCAGATCTATTACAGAAACCATCTGTATACTTAACTCTTATTTTATTTAAAACAAATTAATTTAATTATTATGATAAATAAGATAAAAAGGGGATAAAATTTAATAATTGAATAAATTAGATAAATTTATTTTTTATTTAATGATATAAAAATAGGTGCTATCATAGATAATAATAAAATAATACTACATATAATTAATAATACAGCACCATAAGTGTAAATTAATTGTCCTATAGCTTCTATTTGACTAAATGAAATAAATGTAGTATCTGCAATATTAGATTGATAAGTAGTATGAATATTATTAACAAAATTTAAATTATTATTATTTCAAATAAATAAATTAAAATTAGTAATAGCATCAAAAATTGAATTTAAACCAGATACATTATTAAAACTAAAGGGTAAAATGTTAAACATTTCAAACAAGAATAATGAACCTACTACAAAAACTAAAGGTAAATTTTTAGTATATTGTTTTCCTGTATCTATTATATCTGTTAATGAAATATTAATCATCATAATTACAAATAAAAATAATACAGTTATAGCACCTACATAAACAATAATATAAGATAAACCAAGAAAACCTATTCCAGATAATATTAAATAACCTGCTGCATTTACAAATACAGAAATTAAATATACTACTGATATCACAGGATTTTGAGAGGTTATAACTAATACACTTGATATTATTGTTGTAAAACTTAATATATTTATTAATACAAATTTCATTTTAAACTGTGATTAAGCCTATTAATAATATTTATATATTAGTAATGTTCGATCTAATTTTTTATATTTATATTTATATTTATATTTATATTTATATTTATATTTATATTTAAAGAAAAATTTGACGATTAAGGCTGTAAACATTTAATTTTTATAAATCATTCCATTTAATAAAAATTTAATGTAGGTTACACCAAAAAATATAATATTCTAATTAAAGAATATTTTTGAAATATAATTATAATAATTTATAATAACTATTTTTAAAATTAATAAAATTAATAAAATTCAAAACTGAATAGTTAATATTCTCTTTTATTAACAAAACCTAAATTTACCTCTGATCACTCCAACCTGAAAATCAAGGTCTATACTTTTATATTATAGAGCCAGAAGGAATCGAACCTTAATAAGAACTTCGCTAAAGTTCTTAAATCAAAACCAAAAAATTTATTCAATTGAATTCTTAAGGAATCACGTATAAATTATAATAGTCAATGCTTAAAAGTTAACTATAAATATTATCGACTTTAATTTAACCTGCTCGATCGGTAAATCCTTTATTCCCATACTAATATTTGAGACATCCGCCTAAAATAGAATAAAGGTTGGTTCTATTAAACCAATATATAATTAGTTAGTCTTTGCCTTGAGCATATATAGACTTTAAAGAATATAAAATATTAAACACAATGTTAAAACATCAAAATTATTTACACTATAAATTACCAATCACTATGAATCCAGAGGAATTTGGTAAAATAATAGATCAATATGACAATAAACACATTGTTCAATTGAATACTACTAATGTAGCAGTTATTAAGAAAATAGATAAGGATAATTTTGTTAAATTCTTTAGAAAAGGAGAATTAATCTTAGAATGAAAAGATAGATTTGTGGCAGAAAATGTATTTGTAAGAACTATTTTAGATCAAAAATATACATTTTCTAATCAGAAATTGATTTCGACTGAAATAATGTCCGCCCACTCCTATCATCTGATATATAGTTATAATGCAAATAACTTAAATGAAATTAAATATACAGATACCGATTCTATATTATCTAATAAATCTACCCCTTGGAAAAACTAGTTAAAAAACTTGAGAAATCTAAATATTCTGCTGAATTATTTATTTTATTTAAATTACTCTTATTGTTTTTAGTTTGAATAATCTTTTTCGTAATATTTCAAGATAGTTCACATAATGTGGTTTTAGCAGCTTTATCAGGAGATAATATTGGTAAATTAAGAAAAACTAGATCAAAAAATGTATGAAATGAATTAACCGTAAACTTTGGGAGTAAAGTATTCACAACCTCATTATTTAAAAGTAAATTTAATAAATTTTGAAAAGAAATAGAAGATGGATTTACACATAATAATCATTTATTTATTTTATTAAAAATTAAATATAATAATGGTGAATTTGTTACTATTGGTAAACTTCAAAAATTAAATCTATCAGATAAAAACTGATATATTAATTGAATTATTGATAACATGGAATTTAAATCAGAGTATTATAATGAAACTCTTATAGATTCAATAATTCTTAGCTATGGTTTTAAAACTGGAAGAACAGCAGCTAAAGAAAAAAGAAAATTAAATGTAAATTATGTTATCCTCAATGAAATGAAATTACCTATTAGTACAAATCCATTAGATTTTGGTAAATTAATTAAACAATTAGATAATAATTATTTTTTACAATATGAAAAAGGTATAACTATCACAATCAATAAATCTGACGATAATAACGATATTGAATTTTTTAAAAATGGAAACTCTTTAATTAAGTTCCAAGATCAAATTATTTCTGAAAATAAGTTTATTAGAGTTATTGATAATAAAAAATATTATTTTGAAAACGGAGAACAATTTGTAATGACAAAAGAATTAAAAACGGAATTCATTCCAAAAACTAGAAAATCTAATAAATTAGTAAATAATTTTATAACTTTAGACATTGAAACTTTTGTTAAAAATAATATATTAACTCCATTTTGTGTGTCAATTTATGATGGAAAAATAGTAAGTAGTTTTTATCTGACGGATTATAAAAATGTGGATGAGATGGTATTATCTGCTTTAAGCTCTATAATGATTAGAAAATATAATGGTTATAATGTATATATGCATAATATGGCTAAATTTGATATGATTTTCCTATTTAAATATTTAATTAAACTTGGAAAAGTTAAACCAATTATACATCACAATAGATTAATTTCCGTTGATTTAAATTTTGGTGGATATCAACTTAAATTTAGAGATAGTTTATTATTACTATTGAATTCATTAAATAAATTATCTAAATCATTTAAAATAGATAATAGTAAAACAGTGTTTCCTATTTTCTTTGTAAATGAAAATAATTTAAATTATATTGGAGAAGTTCCCGATATTAAACATTTTAAAGACATTAATTTAAATGAGTATGGTAATTATAAAACTAAATTTAATGGAAATTGAAATCTTAAAATTGAAGCTATTAAATATTGTAATTTAGATTGTATTAGTTTACATCAAGTTTTAACGAAATTTAATAAAATGATTTTTGATTTATTCGGACAAAATGTACATCATTATAGAACTTTACCTTCGTTAGCTTTCGCTATATTCAGAAGTAATTTTATGAAAGAAGATCTTATACCTCGATTATCTGGTAAAATTGCTAAAGATATAAGACAGGGTTATACTGGTGGAGCAGTTGATATGTACATTCCTCAAAGTAAACCAGGTGTTAAAATTAAATGTTATGATGTAAATTCACTATACCCTTCTCAAATGGAATCAAGACTTATGCCTATTGGAGTTCCAACTTTTTTTTGAAGGAAATATTCTAAAACTGGACCCAGAAGCATTTGGATTCTTTTATTGTAAAATTATTGCTCCTGAGAATATCAAACATCCAATTATCCAAACTCATGTAAAAACTGCTCACGGAAAAAGAACTATAAGTCCAATTGGAACTTGATCTGACATGCTATTTTCTCAAGAATTATATAATGCTGAAAAGTATGGATATAAATTTGAAGTACTTTGAGGATATACTTTCAAAAAGGAAGTTGTATTCAAAGATTATGTAAATTTAAATTTTTTATATGATTTAAGATCTCATTATGATGCCTCTAATCCGATGAATTATATTGCTAAAATTCTGATGAATAGCTTATATGGTAGATTCGGTATGGATGATATTTTTAATAGAATAAATATAATTCACAAAGATTTTTACAATGATTTTGAAAATAAACACATGGAAAATATTAAAAAATCCACAAAAATAGAGAATTATTTTTTAGTTGAATATGCAAAACCTGAAGCTGAAAATCTTGAAGAAAATCATGATACCAGCATAGCTGTAGCTGCTGCAATAACTGCCTATTCAAGAATTTATATGACACAGTTTAAAAATAATCCTAAAATTAATCTTTATTATACAGATACCGATAGTATTTATGTAGATGAAAGTTCTGAAATTGATGCTAGTTTAATTGATAATAAAATGTTGGGAAAATTAAAATTAGAAAATGTTTGCAACAAAGCCATTTTTCTATCTCCTAAATTATATTGTTTAGAAACTATTGATGAAAAAGTAATTTATAAAGTTAAAGGTTTAAAACATGAAGTAGAATTAACTATGAATGATTTTTCAAAATTACTTTATAAAGATGCTTTTATAACCAAATCTCAAACTAAATGAACGAGAAATCTTAGTGAAGGACACATTAAATTATTAGAACAAGTATATACTTTGAAAATGACTGATAATAAAAGACAATTAATCTATGATAAAAATGGGAAATTTATAGCAACAAGAGCATATAAAATCAATAAAGATAAAATAATTATAGAGTAAATAATTTAGGTCAATAACCCATCCTTTAAATTTTTAAGAACTATCCCCTTATTTAGAAAATTTAAGATAAATTGCTGTTCCTAATTTAGAATTTAGAATTTAGAATTTAGAATTTAGAAGAATCGAACTTCAACTTATTAATTCCGTGTAAATTAATAGTTAAACCATTTAACATTAAATCCTTTAACCCTCACATATTAAATACAATTAATGGGTGAGGGGAGTATGTTAACTCTAATATTTATAGTTTAATTCCACTCTTTTGTATTTAAAAATTAATCAATAATAATCATCATCAAATTTGAAATCATCTCTAGCAATTTCTAATCTAAAATTTAGAAAATCAGCAATTAATGCAGGATTACTTTTGTTAGTAACTAAAAATTGATTAGATAGACTTAAATAAGGATTACTTGTATTATTTATAGATATTTTAGGATTAATTAAATAAACTTCATTTTCTCTTAAATTATTTAAAAAATTAGTTATATAATCTAATTCAATTCTAAACATTTCAAAGTAATATGGTTTATCAAATTTGTCTATATTAATTTTTTTATTAACTTCAAATACGAATGAAATATCTCTAGTGGAGATATATTTTATAATTTCATTTAAATTCATTATTTTATTTTATATTTTAATGTAATAAGTAGTGTTGTACTATTTATAAAATTATGATGGTTTATGGTTAGGTTTAAATTTTTAAAATTCATTATTTTAATTTCTATTAATCAAATTTAGATATTTCAGATTTCATTTTTTCAACTCAATTATTAACATTTTTTCCTATTTCATTAAGATAAGTTAATTTAGAACCTTTTATGTTTCTACTTACACTTTCTAATTCCTTTAAATATTCTATATTGCTTCTATTTATTTCTTCTAATAATCCAGTTATATATGTTGTATCATCCATTTCAGTTTTAGGTAAATGGTTTTCAACATAATCGATATTTTCTCTTAATTTACTTTTAATTTTATCTTTTCATTGGTCTTTTATATCTAATAAAGATGTATTATCATCACTAGATTTTAACAAAGATGTATTATCATCACTAGATTTTAACAAAGATGCACTTAATGGAAAAGATGAATCTGTTTTAATTTTAGAAGATGAAGCAATTTGAGTTTTACCTTTCTCAACCATTTCTACTGCTTCTTCTATTTTTTGTTTTTACATAAATTAGAGTCAGCTTTAATAGTATCACTTGATGAAGTTGAACTTGTAGGAGATATAGATTTATTTCAAGAATTTTCTGCTTCTTCATTTAAATTTTCTAAACTAGGACTAATTATTCTCACATTTTTTCCTTTAGATTTATCCATTAAATCTGATATTTTTAATTCTGTTTCTTTTGTTTTTTCTTTAACTATTCTATCTAAATTAGCTCTTGCCTCACTTGTGGGTGGAGTAGGATCATCACCTCCTCCGAAAGATTTAATTCATTCTATTACAGATATTCCTGAAGCTTTAATTTCAGGAAAGTAATATCAAGCTAAAGCAGAAACGATAAGCATACCAGCAATTATATAATATTTATTATGATTTGTTTCTGGTTCTATTATTTCAGTTTCTTTAACTTCAGCTTTAAATCAATCAGAAATTTTACCTGGTTTTTCTTTTAAGCTATTTTCAACTCAAATTGGAGTTCTTTCTTTCATTGATTTATTTTCATTATTTGTCACTTTTGAAGTCATAGATTGATTATCAGTTAATGAAGTCTTAGATTTATTTTCATTGGTTTCAACTTTTGAAAATAATTTATGTAAATAAGTATAAAAAGAAGTATTAGTTAAATAATCTACAGTATTACTTATAATAATTTTTATTTCTTTGAAAAAGTTAGATATAAATTCTGTTCCAAAGTGATCTGCTAATGATATACCAAATATGAACATAACAATTGTATTTAAAATTCATCATAATCTTCTAAAGATTCTATATTTTGTAAAAATTTTAATAAAGAAACTAATTAAAGTTAATTTTAATAAAATAGTTTTAAAAGTTAGTAATAAATCTAAAATTTGAGATAAATAAGTTTTAATTTGGTTAATAATGGTATTTTTATTATTATTATTATTATTAGAATCATTTTTATGTTCTAATTTTTTAAATCTGCTGATTAATTCAGCTTTTGTAAATTTGTTTAAATTCATTTGTTTTGTTTTGTTTTAATTTTGATTGCAATAACATAATATTCATGCTTCTTTTAATGAAATCATAATATTCATGCTTCTTTTAATGAAATCAATAAAAGAATAATCATTATGTGTATTAAATTTGATAAAAATAATAGATTCTTTTAAAATATAATAATAATTAAAAGAATATAGTATAAAAATCTGTTTGTCAAATAAATTTTATCAAAGACAGGACCTCTCATTTATGAAGAATAAATAAATGTTCGAAGTTGTTTAACAGACGTCTTTTAATTGTTATGACGTTAAATAATAAACAATTATTGAAATCACCTATTGAAATCAATTTAATTAATAAATAAAAATGTCACATACAGAAATAATATGATTAGTAGTAACTTTAAGTTTTACTTCAACAGTTGGAGTTTATGCCACAATAAGATATATTAAACTACATACAACACCTCCTGTAAATACTTTAGTAAGATCAGGAGATATTGAATTAGGGGATTATATAGAACAAACTCAACCAATTTACAATTATCCAGATTTAACAGAATCAGCACAAATTATTAATTATCCAGATCTACCAGAACCATTACCAATTATAACGATTCAACAACAATATGAAAGAATTACAAATTTCGTACATAATGAAAGAGTTCATTCTTTCTTATCTAGTAATCCTCCTTCATATCATACTATGGATAGATGAAATATTAATTCTTGTTTAGAAAATAGTATTAATCTAGATTTTATTCCTTGATTGATATTTTTATCAATTCTTATTGCATTTATTATTATCTTTAAATATTTTAAAACAAATGTATCAATATTTTTAATACCAAATTTATTTTTAATATTTGGATTATTTATGGATTCATTATATGCCATGTCTATATTGATTCCTTTTTCTTTATTTGAAATCAATTTCAGAGAATCTTTTGAATGAAAATTCAATTCCTATTGAGTTAAACCTAAAATTTCATATCTTAAGTTACAAACTTTAACAAAAGATATAGATTTTTTATTACTTTCACTGATCGATGATGTTAACTATTCAATGAGTTTATCTTTTATTTCAAGTTATAAAGAATGAACAGAAGATAAAGAAAAAATTCAACCTCTTTTTATAAATGATCCTATTATTGTTAATAAAGAAAGTGATTCTCTATTAATCACTCAATTTATTATGCAAAATCTTAATAAAAAAGGTTATTTCATAACTAATCAACTAATTAATGATGATTTAATTAATCAAATAGATCCAGTAATATTAACAGTTACTGTTGCTATCAAAGTAGAAATTTAATATTCAAATTTGTCGCTAAACCAAAATTATTAGTTTATTTTAGTAATTAGCAAGTAATATTTATCCACTAGATAAATATTAGACATTTAATTCAAGTCCCAAAGGGATTATTGAAATCACATATTGAAATCACATATATTTAAAAACAAAAATGAATTTAACTACAAATAATATATCTTTCTTAAAAGATGTTCATCCTAGTATAAAAGTTGATATGACTTCAGGATGAAGAGATCATTATTTTGATGGGGTAAGTATAAATGAAATATCATCTTTCCTAAGATTAATTGGAGATGATAAAATTTATTTATTAATCCCATTATTTTCTGGTTCGAAATCTTTATCAGTTTCAACTCTAAATTTATCTGAACCTTTTTTTGTTTATAATAAAAGCAATCCAGTTTTAATTAATAGATTTATCATGGATCAATGAAATACTTCTGGTTTTCATACAAATAATGATACATTAATCTATTTTTCATTTAGATGAAAAAGAGTATGATTTTCTTATATTTAATTTTATCAGCATTTCTTTTAAGCTTTATATAGCCTAAGATAATCATTATCTTAATTTATTATAATTTAATAAAATATAATAAAATCTAACAAATCTTAGATTTTCTAAGTCAGGCCTTAGCTGATATATATCAAGGGAACGTTAAACCCTTATATCTATTAATCGTTAAAACATATATAAGGTTGGTAAGTTGTTAACAAGTTCTAACCAATATAAAATAGAATAGTCTATGCTCAGATCTACCCACTGACTTAAAATGAGGGAAATAAAATAAAATAATGATAAAATATCAAAACCATTCACATTATAAATTACCAATAACTACTAATCCATTAGAATATGGTAAATTAATAGAACAAATTGGAAATAAATATATAATTCATTTAAATACTTCTAATGTTCTTATCATCAATGAAAAAGATAATGAAAACATTGTAAAACTTTTCAGAAATGGTGAATTTATCTTTGAATTTAAAGATTTAAAAATATCTGAAAATAGTTTTTCTAGATTTATTCAAGATCTAAAATATACATTTAAAAATAATAAATTAATTTCAACTGAAATTTTAAACGCGTAAGGTCAATTTTTAAAAATTATCCCCTTTATAATTTTATTAGTAATATACTTTTGACTAAATTTTGATATAAATAATACTGAATATTTAATGCTATCTACTAATATTATTAAATTAAGAAAAACAAAAAGCATTCATGCATGAAAAACATTAGAATTTTCAATTGATAATTTACTTTTTACTACTGATCTGTTTAAATCAAAATTCAATATATTTTGAGATAAAATAGAAAATAATTTTACAGAAGATAATCACATGTTTATTTTATTTAAAATTAAATATAATGGAAGTGATTACACAACTATTGGAAATCTTCAAAGAATTAATTCAACTGATAAAATTTGATATTTAAATTGAATTATAAATAATATGATTTATAATTCAGAATATTATAATGAAATTCCAAATTTATCTAAAGAAACATTATTAAAGTTAAGTACTCCAGAAGGACTTAAAAATAGAAGTTTAATACTTGATTCATTACCAAGTGAAGAATTAAATCCTATAAAAAAAGGATTAGAAGATTTATCTTCTGATACTGAAAAAATATCGTTTGATCAATTAGAAAAAATTGATAAAGAAAGATTTGATAAAGTAATAAAACAAACAGTAAATTTAGATTCTGAAGAAGTTCAAAAAATCTTAAAACAAGAATTCCCTAACTTAGATAGCCGTGTAGATAGCTATAGAGAAGCTTTTATGAGTGCTATGAAAGAAGAAATAGCTAGTGGTAAAACTCCTGAAGAAAGAGAAATAATTAAAAACGAAATAATGAAAGCTGATTTAATGGAAATTCAAAATACTGCTGGTAGTTCTGATATTAAACAAATTAGAAATGTTCTTAGAGAAAATTTTACTCATAACACTTTATTAATTGAAATTAGAGCTAAAAAAGAAATCGATGAATTAATTAGAAAAGGAAAAGAATTACAAACAATAGAAGATTTAAAATATGAAGATCTACTTAAATTTGCTAATATTGTGAATAATGAAAAGCCTGATAATGCAATTGAAATTGTGCAACAGTTGACAGGTAGAGGAGATGATGAAAAATTAACAATTTTATTAGAAAATTCTGTTAATAATAGAATGAGTGAATTAGTATCTTTAAATCCTAAAGCATCTAAATTAGAATTAGTTGAAAAATTAATATCAGAAAATCCCAATCATAAAGATTTTGTATTAAATTTAGTTAATAAAACTTTTGAAGATGGTTTTTCAGAATTGGAAGGGAAATTGTCTTCTGAAAATTTTGCTAAACTTAAAAAACAAATTATGAAAGAAGATTTAATTGAAAGAGAAACATTAAGTTCTGGAAATAGTATAGATAAAATAAAAGCTTTAACTTCTGTAAATAGAACTCACACTAATTTGTTACATCAAATTAAAACTAAAAGTAGTGAATTATCATTAAAAAAAGATGATATTAATGATCAATCTCCAAGTGATACTAAACATTTAGAAGATACTATGAATTTATTTGATTAAATATTCTTTATAAAAATACATTTAGAGTTTTTATCCCCTTTATAAAATTGTAATTAATTATATGAAAATGATAAAATATTTTTAAATTACCTGTGTGTTACCTACCAACTTTTAATACATGTGTTTTATTTTTTATTTAGAAAAATAATTATTTTTTAAAATTAGAATATAAACGTTTATAAGAAAACGTTCTAAAATACAATGAAAGTTAAAAAGATCATATTTATAGAATGAAAAGTTCTAGGGGTTTCTATAAGGCTATAAAAAATATAAGTGTACCCTATACTACACAAAAAATCGAGAGTATTAAATGAGGATTACCTATGTGAATACGGTATTTTGAATTTAAAGTATATTCTTATCCCTGTAAAACTAAAATCAGGTGATTATTATATTTGAAGTTCGAGTCTTCATTAGTTTAATTTATTTATTCCACTGGACTAAATAGACTAAATCATTAGACCGGTAATTATTTTATAATTATTTATATAACATCGTCAAATAAAAATATAAATAATTATTTAAAAATTGGACAATTTAAAACATCAAGTCTATTTTAATAATTAGTAATGCTAAACTAAATAATTCACAGTTACTTACATTTGCATCCTATTAAGAAATGTTCTTTTTCTTATAAAATTAAATATTATTTCATTTCTTAGAAAATATTATGGATTAATATAATACAAAGAAATATTATTTAATAAATAAATAATAGAAATAAATTTAAGATAGTATCTAGGGGTTAGTTTCTTGCTTTATATACATTCAGCGCTTATCTAATATGTTTGTGGCTACCCAACTATGCTTATTTAATTAAATTAATTAAATTCAACAATTGGTGCACTAGAGAAACACAGCCTATTGATCCTTTCG
>Ga0193726_1001158_pt1 | contig 22069 bp, 39 predicted proteins | sample H2c1metaG_FD_144928 | JGI IMG/M metagenome (GOLD analysis project Ga0193726, IMG submission 144928) | Soil microbial communities from a riparian zone of the East river system, Colorado, United States - H2c1 | ecosystem: Environmental > Terrestrial > Soil > Riparian zone | place: USA: East River...
CTGACCGTAAAACGGTGCCGGAATCACATGAGGTTGCCATTTGGTCATGGGGTAAGAAGGCAGAGCAATCCAAGTTTTGCCAATTCCCTGCCTTCCTCAGATACGCAAGGACTCGCAAAACAAGCAGCTAAAGCCAGCAATGCTTTAGGGGTGACATTAGCGCCGGGATTCGCAGCCAGAACAAGAGACATCAGCAACCCAATCTGAGTCAATTGAATCTCTTCCTCATTCAGAGTCGAGAATGGGGCGCTCAGAACCGAGAGCGCATTGGGATCGCATGCCATTTAATCAATGGGCTGAACCCAGGCGGCATCGCAAATACACTTCGTACAAAGACAGGAACGGAGAATTCTCAATCGGCGCGGTGGCAATCATCAGAGCCGGTAGAGCCGGAACCGTTGCGCCGGCAGCCGTGGCATTCTCAAGCATGGTTTCGGTGAGAGCTACGTCCAATTCATTCGGGGACATGCCCTGAAAAGCCTTCGCCGCCTGTTGCAGTAAAGCGAATCCAGCCGCACCCCTATAATCTGGACCCGCCTGGTCCTGCAATTCGAGAATCATAAAGTACACCCGCAGCGCCAGACGCCGCTTGTTCGACATCGACGGGTTGCTGATAGGTGCAGCGAGCGTCACCAAATCCGAAGAGGCACAGAGAGCTTGAGCCATAGAATTATCCCGGTAGGGCGTCGATGGCTTCGTCCGTGGGACGCGCCGCTTCGCCAGTGTTCTCCGACATCTTCACTTCCAACGCGCCATCATCATCGACGCTCACGACTTCCAGAGAAATGTGGGCGCCGGCTTTGATACTGTTGTCCGGATTGAAATTGGCCGGCAGATAAGCCGTGTCATCGCCGCCAGAATCAGGACTGGGCATCTCATCCCCTTGGTCAGAAGAATCTGACATCGACCCTTCGCCTTGACCGGGGGTGTTGTAAGGGGGCATGGCTCAGTCTTCCTGGGCTTCGTGAATGAGCTTTTGCGGATAATCGGGCGTTTTCGTCCGCGTATCCGTTTTGGCACCCGTGAACCCCGTTCCTGGACTATTTGAGGGGCCTTTCGAGAAGGACGGGTTCTTCGTGTTTTTAGACCCAGACCACGGGGTTCCGGAATCACCTGACGAACCCTGCCATCCACGTCCAGGATTGTTGTTCAATGAGTTTTTTGCCATGTTAGATTTGATTCAGTTTTGCATACTCGCCAAAGTGAAGGCGAGCAGCAGTGTTGTAGGCGAGCGCGGCGTCCTTCTCGTCCACGAATGCACCAAGGTATGTCCATCCCGTTGCGAGCTTGATTCTCGCCACCCATTTTCCAAGTTTCTTGTACCAAGTCACGCCTTTGTACTTTGATGCGAACTCGCGGTTGCTGCCCTTCCGCATGTTCATGTGATTCTGTCTTCGCGTTACAGTGCGCAGATTTTGTCTGCGATTATCCAACTGTCGTTCGCCGTTGATGTGGTCCGTATGGAACCCGTCCGGCGTCTGATTCACAACTCGGTGAAGCATGATGCACTTCAGTTTTCCGCCAGTCGGTCTTTCGTACCGAGCCACCGACCCGTTGTTGTCTCGTCGCCATTTGAACTTGTTGAGTTCAGGAAATAAATCCTCGTCAACAATCGTGTAACCGCCATTCGTTAAGGTAATCACCGTTGGTCCATGCATGAGCCAACGGTGAACCGAATCTTCAGATCAAGCAAACCGAATTCGAGCTTGAATAATTTTGCGTCACGTATGCCGGTGGCGTGCCGCACACGGGTTGATCCACAACACACGAACCACCGGGCTGGCGTTGATGAAGGATCATCCGGACCAACTCAGGTCGTTCGTATCTCACACCGCGCTCGAAGTCCGCGAAAAAGAGACCTTGGTTCCTACGTTTGTTGTCGATTGTGCAGGTGGTCTGCGTCACCGGGTCCGTAATCACGAGGGCATCGCTCTCAGGACCGGCGAAGCGCCATTTACCGGCGAGGTCGCGGACTAGGAACGGCATCTCGGGATTGATGGCGCTCAACTGGGCGCTCAGAACCCGCATTGCCTCGGTATGCCAGATTTGGCTGATCTGGTAAGGCGCATTCAGGTAGGCCGAATTGGGCTGGGGCTTGATTCCGATGGTCGCCGGGACGTTGTTGTAGGGGAAAACTCTCTGCAACAGGCCACCAGGTGTGATGTGCTGGAAGCGAATCGGAAACCCGTCGTAAGCAATGCCGTAATTGCCCACTGCCGTCGAAATGCCGAACTTGAACATCTCCCCGCCCTTCTGGAAGTCAGAAAAGCGGTAATTGGATAGCAAGGCCGGATTCTGTTCGCGCAGGCTGCGGGCTGTCATCGGGTCTGTAATGACCTTGAACACGCCAGCGGGCATGTACTTGTATTTGAAATAACCGGCGAACTGCAACGGCTCGTAGAAGGTATCGAGATATTGCACCGTCAATTGAGAAGTGGGAAGCAGCGCGTCGCTTCCCAGAACCAGCGTCGAGCAGGCAGGGCTACCCGCCAGACCTGAGTTCAATCCGAAAGTCGAATCATTCAGCGGAATGCTCAATCCCGCCGAACCCGCGATGTAAAGCGTCTGCGCACCCCGCAACGCCCAGGTCCGCATCCAGTTCGAGTTCACCATCTTGGTGATCTCTTTCAGCCCGGCCACAATCTGCGCAAACTGCTCCTTCGCTTTGGCCTTCGAATTGATCTGGTCGAAGCACAACACGTTAGTCGTATAGGATTTCTTCTCCTTCCCGTACGTAACTCTCGTGGAACCCCAACCAATCGTCGTCTCAGGTGGCGCACAAGGCGTCCCCGTACACGCACTCGTGTCGACTACCTGCCAGCAGCCTGACTCATCCGGAAATGCCACATGGATTCTATCGAATACATGCGTGTCTCCAGAAAATGAATCCCACGTCCCCATCAACGTATGCCCCATCCATGCGTCGTCAGTGGGGAAGAAATCGCGAAGAATATCTTCGTCGTAGTGAGGACTTCTATCAAAAAGCAGATCAGTGTACGCCTTGCAATTCCACGCCACGGTAAATCCATTTCCATACCACCCAGTCAACGGGTGTGCGCAATCAAGCGCGGTTTTGCGGGGATTATCCGAGTGCTGCGGATTGAAAAGGGGCAGCCCCTTATCTCAGTTTATTCAGCTGAGTGACTGACACCAATCAATGCCTGGAAGAGGCCACCTATTTGTGTAACAATTATAGGCTCAATCGCCGAATTTTCTGTCCGTGTCGGTTTATCATCTTGGGGGAACAAGATGCAACTTACGATTGAATCAATAGATTTTGCCTTGGGCTTTGTCAAACGATTTTTTAAACGGTCTTTGAGATAGGCTCTTGATTCATGGCACCCGAGAAATTTTTTTTCACTTCCGAAATGTTGTTTATAATGAATTCGGCAGGCTTCACAAGCACCCAGTTCTCTCAAAAAGCTTGGCGCATGAGGGGGTCCACAAGAAGATAAACACATCAAATCAATCGATTCATTCCAACACAGTCCGCATTTTCCAATTGGAGAAATTAGAACGCACTCTTTAGGTATTTTATTGACCCTCTCTTGGCGACGGCGCCTTGATTGCACAGCATTGATGGCCTGCTTCAGGGCGAGTTCAAGTTTTAGACGTGTTGTTTTCTTTTTGGATGACGGATATTTTTCAACATCTCTAGCGAAGACATGCACTACATCGTGGCACTCTCGACAAAGTGTGATGAGATGTTCGGGCATCGTATCCCAAACGTCCGGTGGGTAATCAATGTGATGCGCGTCGTTGGATTTGGAAAACTTGTCGCATAATTTGCACGCGTACCCGTCCCGGTGAAGAGCGGCGGCACGAACCGTTTTCCAATCCTGAGATTTCAGGTACTCGAATCGGTAAGCTCGTTTGCGCTCAATGCCCATAATTCATTTCCCAGCAGCTTCCATGAGTATCTTGCGCATCCACTGTATGCGGGGCATGCGGGCCTTCTTTGCGGCGGCGGTTAGGATGGCGAACTCGGCGCGGTTGACCGTGCACTTTACGGACAGATGGCGGCGGCGGTCCAGTTCGAGGATGGGCTGACCCATGCGGGTGTAGGATTGGGTGATGGTGAGAGGTGTCATTTTCTCGGGACCATCAACTTAATCAATTCCCTGCCAATCCATTCGGTATAGGCTTTGCTGGTCGTGATGGAGTTGATCAATGCAAAGAATTCATAATCTGGAAGGTCTCTCTTCGCTTGATTTGCAGCACGACATAGCCATCTAGAGTTATCGTAGGAATTGTCGCCACCTTTTGAGATTGGTAGCTTGTGATCAAGCTCGGCGCTAGCATCTAACTCACAGCCTGTTAGAGCGCATTTCCCTCCCTGGCTCTCCCATAAGCGGCGCAACTCATCTGCTGATAACATGATGTAGCTTCGCCTAGCCTTCCATCTAAAGAAATCCTGCTCTTTAAGCCGATTCAAATACTCGCGCTGACGAATGCCACCCCCACCATCCCAACACTTCTTTGCTGTAGCCCTAAGAATCGCATTTGTCTCAGGAGACGCCCTTCTCCTAGCCATGTACCGACGATTAGCCATTATCTGTTTATGTGTTTTCGGCATTGATCATCTCCATCAGTCTTTGGCCAATCCAAAGGGTATAGGCGGGCGGAATAGCCTGACTCAATTCATTGCCGCTCGCCCATTCAATTCCCATCGCTTCACGCCGTTCATCCGTGTCGAACTGCTGGGTTCCATCCCTGACGCTATTGCCTCCGGCGTGTCCAGTAACCGTCACAGTGGCGGGCCGGGTTCGTCGCCGGTCCCTGCCATGTCCGCCAGAGACGCCGATTACCTTCTCATTCCATCCGTGCCGGCATTCGGGGACGAACAAGGGCATCGGGTCCATCTCAAAGTGACGATGGCGCCGAAGTTCCGCCCCGCCAGTTCCCAGGTCGAACATCGAACCGCATAAAACGATGTAATTGCTCATCGGGGCGCCGGGCACATTCTCAATCACATAAGGAAGGCCGGTTCTTTTGAGCAATTCACGAGTGGGCGTCAACAGATCGTCGTGATGCTTGGCGTTGGGCATCGTTCGCAGCGCCGTAAATGCCTGGCATGGCGGGCTGGCGTGAATCGCATCGTACTCTTGGCCGTGTTTACGAAGAAATTCAAGTGCGTCACCCTGATGAAACTCGAATGGATACCGTGGCATTCGTTTTATATCCACGCCCGCGACTTCAAATCCGGCGCGGTGATACCCCATTGCCGCACCACCAGCACCACAGAAAATGTCTAATAGGCGGGGTTTTATCACGGGCAAAATTCCCCAAAACCTTTTAGCTCTGCGCTGCGCCGGGCTTGAATAGCGGCAGTTTTAGTCGCGAAGAGTCCAAGATGATGATTCTTTCCATTGGCTGTGATTTGAGCCCGCCAAGGATTTCGCGCACCTGGAAAAGACAAAGCTACGCCTCGCAAACCTGACGTATTATTCTTATTCCGCCGTTTGCGATTAATCTGATTAACCTGTGGGGTAACGACCCGAAGATTAGACCTTCTATTATCAAGTTTGTCGCCATTAATGTGGTCAATATGCATTCCCGAATGATGACCCATGAGCAACCCGTGCAATGTGAACGGCGTGCTTTTTCCGTCTTTCCAAACGGAATAATAGACATAGCCATTCGTCCCGAGATAAAGAGTCAAGCCTTCAAGCAAAGCCTCGTCTTCTGCATCAATTTGTAAATCCAGCAATCTCATCGTCTCGATTTCCAAACAATCCAGCCAGCCAGAATCCCTGGCGCGATGCAAACAAAGAGTGTGCAGAGCATCACCAGGGCGTTACCTATAGGGAAGTAATCAACGTTGACGTACAGCATAGTAGTTCTCGCCTCTCTCGCAGTGCCAATCGACGCTTCGCTGTTCGCAGCACCTTCCGGCAAGCCATTCTCTTGCCCTCTCTGCGGAATGCTGGCGAAAGAACGCATAATCTGACCGGTTCCTGCCCGCGCTCGGGATGTGGAATTCCCTCACGATTTTCCGGGCAAAGTATTGGTCTTTACTCACGGCTCAAAATCCTTTTCACGAACAAGGCATTTCTCTTGGCCCCCTCGCAGAAACAATATAGAGCGATGGCTTTTACTTCATCGGTCTTGTGTTTGGGAGGAAAGTCTCTGCTAAATTCCAGCCAGAAGCATTCCCATTCCGCCTCATAAGCCTCTTGCTGTTCCTCCTGGTGTGCGTTGTTCATACGCCGGCCACAATCTTCATCAGTCGTTTCGGGTCGATGACATCCTCGTGGTCCATGAGAATCCTTGAAAGCACCGTGCGTGACACGCGGTGGTGCATGTTCGTCTGGTCCAGAACCACGTCATACTGTCCCTGTCCAAGTGCTTTCACAGCGGCTTGGACCTGGGCCGCGTATTGCAGGTAGCGCGTGCCATAGAAGCAGCAGTCATCGTGTTCGTTTAGGCACTGCAATTGTTTTCTGCCCGCACCTGCCGAACCCATTACGTAAAGCTCGGTGTAATTGGCAATTGTGTAGAATTCGGGCCACACCTGTTCCGCATCACCAATCCCCTCGTTTCCCGGTCGCAACCAAATGGGGTAGCTGCTCGCGACGGGATAGCTGCACTGGATGCGCGGGTCAATGGCGGCGCAAAGGGTGGTGGTCCAGCCGCCACCGGAAAGGCCCATCATTGAGATCCGCTGGAATCCGCCACCCAGCATGTTCAGGAATTGATGCACCGGCTGAAGGAAGAAGCTGAAGGGATGCTCAAGGTGTTGGAATATCTGGGCATGGTCGGTGAATTGAATCGGCACGCCGTCTACGATAAGCGTGGGATTCCGAAAAGCGCTGTAGATGGGCATGGACAGCGCCAGGACCGTGAATCCGCACTTGAGCAGCGTGGGAATAACGAGGCCGTATTGTTGGCCGGGCTGAGTTGGGTCCGTGTTGTTCGTCAGCGCATCCTCTGCCACCCATCCGGCATCGTGACCTGAGTGGTAAACCATGAGGCATCCGTTGGATTCAATAGGGTGATAGAGATACATTCCAGACTGCATTCCGTAAGGCATCTCGCACCAGTAAGTGTCCATGGATGAGAGATTCGAGACGGCGCCGAACTGGTACTCAGCCGTGGGAAAGGCGAGTTGCGTTTTCGTGGGGTCCAGTGTGATGCCGGTTGGTAATCCATCAGTGCCCCAGATGTATTGGCACAATAATTTTCGGCGGTTGTCCACGTCGAGAAGCGTTGGCAGGCTTATCGCGTCGGGTGAGAGCAGCGGATGCCCGGGCGGGATAAGGTTTAGGGGGTCAAAATTTATCATATCAGAATTCCTATTTCCTGGTTAAACCACGCATCAGCTTCCTCGGTGGCGATGTTCAGTTGTTCCTCGGTTGGCGCGTCAGAGCCGCACAGGATGCCCAACCTCTCATCCCGCCGATACAACCATTCCTCGCGTAGTTCTTCTTCAGTCATTGCGGAATGGGCGGCGTGGCGAAGGGCGCCACATAAGCGTTGGTGTTCGGCAGATATGGATTCACCCCGTGCCAATCCGGGCTCGCATCGTGGCTGGCCCAGGGATCACGACAGGAACCGGTCAGCATGAGCAGTCCGGCGGCGATGGCAGCCTTGATCTTTTTACGGCGTTGCCTTTCCTTCGCCCTGTAAGCGCGGATTTGCCGGGCCACTTCAATTTCAGCGGTGGTTCCCACCTGAGTCTCGACGATTGTACGGGGACAACTTACGGGCGGTTTACGTTGCTTATCCAACTTTTTGGCGTTAGGATTTGGTTTCATGGAAAACCTTGCGACAGCAATCGATCTTCTCACGAATGAGCTTCATTCGATGCGGGAAGATCGTAAACATGACGAAACAAAAACCATCCTGACGAGGATCGACAGATTGGAACAGAAAATTATGGCTACTGCACAAGAACTTATTGACGCCGCAACGACACTCAGCACCGCTGCGGATGGCGTCTCGGTCAAACTGGACACACTCATCACTGCCGCCGATGCCGTCATTGTGGCGCTGCAAAACGTTCAACTGCCGCCCGCAGCTGACGCGGCTGTCGCGGCTTTGAAAAACTCGACCGCCATTGCCGCCGCAGCCGGGGATCGCGTCGATGCGGAAGTGGTAAAATTGGACGCCGTTCTTCCGACTCCCGCGCCGGCTGGAGCTCGCTAAGTCTTCTCGCGCTTCAATCATGGCTTGCTCGGACATCGGGTTCGGGTGAGCCATTCTTTTTTGGTTTCCTTTTCAGGGCAGTCACGACTCGCCATGCGGTAATCTTGAGCAACAGCTTGGCAGCTTCCGCCTTGGCATGGGAAGGGGGACTCTGCCTGATTTTGTGCAAGCCCTTTTCGAGTGCGTCCACAAGCTTTTCATCTGAGGCTTTCATATTTTGAAAGTTCCATCACTGTTACCCGTCCAAGCCTGGGAGCATTCCGTGGCTCTCCACGTTCCGCAGCCAGAGGACTTCGGTTCTTTCGCGTGCTCCATCAGCGAGCGCCGACCATTCGACGCGCCGCCATCCGGCAAACAGTTCGTCATCGTAGAATGAGCACGCATAGCCGCTCACGATGACCATCCCTTTCAATTCGTTCAGGACGGCCGCCATCTTGCGGTGGTCGTCATCCGTCATTTCGTGCAAGTAGCCGTGATGTCCGTTCATATTTGCCGAGCGGGTTTCGTGGACATACGGCGGATCGCAGTAGTGGAGGCATTCTTCCGAGTCGTGTCTCATCATTACTTCGAGCGCGTCACGGTTTTCGATCACCACGCCGCCGAGACGTTTGATGATGGCATGGAGTTCGTGCGGGTAGTTTTGCCAGTCATGGGCCGGCGTTGTGCCGGAGCGGTTCGAGTTTGACCGGAATCCCGACTGGATATTTCGGCACAGCGAGTTGCTTCCGAATCCCATGAATGAGCGGATGACCGTCCGGCGGGCCTGCTCCATCGGATCTTCGGACAGTTCAAACGAGAGGCGATATTCCACGCGAGAGAACGGCGTAGCTTTGAGTTTTTCAAGCAGCTCGCTTCCGCGTTCACGCACCATCCGAAAGAGGTTCACGATTTCGCCGTCGAGGTCGTTATAGATTTCCGCATAACACCGTGGCTTTTGAAGCAGCACACTACCAGCGCCACCGTATGGTTCGACGTAGATTCTATGCTGCGGGAAGTATGAGATTATGCGGTCGGCCATCTTCCATTTTCCGCCATGATAGCGGAGCAGTGGACGATTCGGGACGGGTAACAAGCCGCTGCTGAGAACCGCCTCATCGCTGGTGATTCGTGAGTTATCGGATTCGGCGAACATCATTGCGTCCACAAGCTTCTCGGCGCTGGTCTTCACTGCCATATCCCGTCCTTATATTCCGCTTTTAGCGAGGACAAGTTGCGCCGGATGTACTCAAGCACTGGATTATCCTTTGGCGCCAGGCCGTCATTCTGAGTCCAAATCCAATGCAAATAGTCGGCTGGTACGTCGGACATCGGAATGCCTTTATGTTTTCCCCAGGGCATAAGGTCGGTGTCGAGCAATGCTTGTTTAATCATATTATATTTTGAGCGCGAGCCTCACCGCTTCAGGCGTGGGCGGTTTTACGATGCAACCGAAGTAGGTTCCGGCTTCCAGTTTCTGCAAATCCGCAATCTCACCGAGCACGATGATGATGCGCATGTCCGGATTCGTTTTCCTGAGCGCCTTGAAAAGAACTTCTCCGGGCATCGCCGGGAAACGCATGTCGATGAAGGCGATTGGGTAGGTGCGATTCTTGGCAAGACCGATGGCCATCTCGGAGGAATTGGCGACATCGGCGGACCAACTGGAATCATTGATGGCGTTGACCAGAATTTCCTGGTCGCTTGCATTATCATCGACAACAAGGCAGATCTTCTCGGCGGGTGTGCCTTTGATGGAGCGCAGTTCTTTCGCATCGGAAATGGACTGCCGGATGTTATGCTCATCCGATTTCCCGCGGGCATCCTTGGCTGATTGTATGTCCTGGGGATTGTTGCTGAAATGGGCGATGGTTTCCAAGGCGGTTGCCAGGTTGCCCATGGCGACGCCCATGGGATGATTCACCAGCTCGTAGATTTTATCCTGCTTGGCGGACACGGCATTAACCTTCTTGTGGTTCCTACGCTGAAGGTATAAACCGAGGGCTTGCAATAGGCCGACGCCGACCAGGGCCAGCGTGCTAGTGAATGAGGGTTCGATGGGACTGGTCATTTCAGGAATTTAACAGCATAGCAGGCGATTACAACGCTGGCGCACAGCCCGCCCATCAAGCACAGGACCGCATCAATCGAATTGCCGTCGAGCATGACCACGACACCGGACAGAAACGCCGAAGCCAGGACGAAGGCGGCCGTGTAGAGAAGGAAGCGTTTCACAGGCTGATGCTTTCCAGCCACCGCGCTATGCCTTCGCGCGACCAGCCGTACTCGTCGTTGAGGGAGATGATGATGATCTCAACGAATCGTATGCCTCCCGTAACCGGATGCATGACGTTGATACGAGGCAACTGCAATTCCTCTATTCCACCACAATTGTCATCCATGGAAATTTCCCCTTTCTTGGCCAGTAACGCCGCACCCAACGCGCACGTCTGTCCATTCTCATCCACGAGTTTTTCGTAACACTGCCCGCTTTGCCGGCTGCCGATGCGAATGAGTTCTGAGAGCGGTATGTTTTTGTCCATAGGTTTCAGCTTTCTGTTTCGCGCACTTCGCGGACGTGGATGGGTGAGCCATGCGCATTATTTCTTCTCAAGTAATTGTTTGCTTCCGCTTTAGTGTGGAATCGAAGCCACGCATTGCCAACATCCAGGTATAAAACGAACCACCATTCCCTTGGCTCATCTGGCTTAACAATAGGTTTCATTCTTCCGGTAATTGGTAGCCCGCCTTTTTAATCAGCTCGCGCATATTGGAACCGCCCATTGCCTTTATCCTGCCCTTCACAAATTCCTCAATCTTGTGGCCTTCAACTTGAGTTGCTCCAGTAGGTTCTCACTTGCCAGCCGCAATCCAATATCCAACGCGGTACCGACCTGCTGCTCAAGCTCGTTGCCCTTCTGCAAAAAGAAGGCGTTGGAAATTATGCCGGCGTTGGTGGCTTCGATGGTGATTACGTAAACAGTCATTTCATTTTCCCTTCCTCAAAGCACCGGCCCATCCAGTAAACGAGCATCCCGGTATTCCTTCCCACCGCATACGCCAGTCCACTGTCCAGGCTCGCGTAATACGCTTCCACGCACGCCTGCGACCACGACTCGCAGTCCATCCGTGACAATTCCTTGCAATCGCCACGTCTCAATGTCACGCATTGGATTCTTTGGGCTGCCCCAGAGTGCATGGTCCGTAATTTTGCGTCTCCCACGTCATCATACGTTGAAGTCCGGAACACCGCTCAAATCCACAATCACACTGTCACGAAGGAACCGGCTCACCAGTCTTCGCTCAAACTTTTCTTCCAGTTGCTCAGGGGCAATGTTGGTTGTCGCCACCGTCCATCTTCCGATGCGTTCGTTAAAAATCCGGTAGAGCTTTTCCACACCGATTCGAGTTGGGTCATGCTCGGCCCCGATGTCATCCAGTCCCGCCACGGTCGGCTCAATCATGGCCTCGGTAATCGTCCAGTCACCGCCCATCATCGCATCGATCGCTGCCGGCCAGTTCACCATTCGAACATCAGGGATGCGAAGATGATTCTGCCGCTCGATATAGGGAATTGATTTGCCCACCACTGCCACCCATTCACAGATTGCTTCCAAGGCCATCGTCTTCCCGTTTCCACTTCCACCGCACAACAGCAGTAATCGTCCGCGTTGTGGGGTTCGATGAAAATTCAAACAGAACGACAGAACTTCCGACTCAATAACCCCCAGTTGGGGATGGTGGCTGGTTTTCATTCTCAGCCACTTGTTTAGCCACGCCCGATTCGTGGAATTTTCTTTTGACGGCTGCAACCAGATCGCTTGGTCCTTTGATGATTCCAGCGTTCCGAGGATTTGGTTTACCGATTGTGTTTCGTGTGGTTCCATTTGCTTCCTTTACTGCCCATTCCCTGCGGTTGTTTATTCTCGTTTCCAGTGCCGCCCGATAGTCCGCCACCTTATGATGCTTGCTCACCATCCATCCGTTGCCTTCGTAAAAAAGCCATGCTTCCACCGCTTCCTTATCCGAATAATCTGAACCAAGCCCCCTTGAATCCTGAACCCATTTCAACGCCATGTCCCGGGTCGGCTGGTCCGCATCGGCGGAAATAATGGGGGTCAAATCTTCGGCTTTGCTTTGCGGAATCGGATGACCGTTCTTTTTAGCCCGCCACTGGGCAACGCGTAACCGGGCTTGTTCATTCCTGATAACCCTGTTCAGAATGCCACGATGTTTTTCGGCGTTTAGAATTAGAAACCCTCCCGGCACTCGATCAATCCTTCGTCCGTCGTTCTCCGGGTCCCCTGAATTTTCATCAGGCGCCAGCAAACATTTGACGGCTATTTCAGCTTCATCCATCGTCACCCGGGCCCTGGATGCCAGGTTTTCCATCGCAGAGAAGTGGGCGTAGCCCGTTTCATCCATTGCCGCCAGCAGGGTAATCCAAACGATTCGGGTGCTGGTTGGCTCAAGCCAGATAGAGCTATCCAGGATTTTAGTGAAGAGCTTGTTAAACACGAATGTAAGTGTTACGCAAAGATAGTAACACCGTCAATAGATTTTTGGAATGGTTTCCACTTTGCATTACCCTTCCGGGACTCAGACTCAGTACGCATACGCATACGCATACGCAGGGGTTACGCTCTGTTACACCATCAAACGTAACGTTGCGTAACATTGCGTAACCGTAGAGTGTGACGTTGCCACAAACTTTGTGAGCATGCGTGACGACTCAGGGCCTTTGACACCGTAACGTCCTGTCACATCCTGCCGTGACCATTTGTTATGCACCGTGACAAACGTTCCCAAAAACCAGATGGCGAAAAAGTGGGTCCCATCCATCCCCTCACCCGACTCATTCAGCCCCTACCCCGGCATACCGCCCATACCCCCTGGCCAATCCCAAAAGAATGCTTACCAATACCGAAATTCCTTCCACCAGTAGCCCTACAGCGAATCGCCGCTCTGAATCCATCCCGGGCGCAGTCAGCAAATCAAAGTCGCTGTGCGTGGCGTTTATAGGCCAAAGAAACGATTCTGATACTGAAAAAATAATCGTAACTACCACCGAAACTTTCTCGAATCACCGGTGTTTGGTAGCCCAAATCTTAAGGACCGGGCTTCAACGCCGTGCAACCACGCCTGCCCTTTGTCTCAGTAAAACCTCAATCTTTTCAAGCCTTTTACCGCGTTTCTAATCCCAAATCCTTAGAACCTCGTCGCCAGATTTTTAGCAATTCCTCAATCCTTCGTCATTCCTAAAAACCACGTCGCGCTAAAGTGGGAGGTAAACGCTATACGCCCTGGCGAAAAAGGGGGGATACCCCCGGACACCGCGGTCACCCCATGGCCCCGAAAGAAGGCTCAGGCATGCTTTATCTCCGAGGATGGAGTAGCATATTCGGTAGCACAGATAGTGGGAATAGTCTAATATACCCCGTATTCATTGGGGTTTCTGGACAGACGCACAGGACTTACAATCCTGCGGGTGATTCCGCCACCGGTGCTGGTGGTGTGACAGGCACAAGAGGATCCTCCACGGCGGGCGGCTTGGGCAATGCGACTGGATCGGGGATTGCCCTGGGCTCCCTCGATTTGCCCTGGCGTGTGGGTCGTAGCGTGCCTGGTAGTGGTTTCCCGCGATGGATGCGGATTCGCTCGTCACTCTCTGACCAAGCCTTGACCAACGCTGTTACGGCCCTTGCACGATCGCATTTCTCTTCTGGGGTTGTGGCTTGGATTGCTTCGAGTTCGGTGACCAGCTTGAAGCAAACGTCTCGTAGAGCATATGATTGACCAGTACCCTTGTCGCGAAAAGGCTTACGTTTAGGAGGGGCAAGTAGGTCATAAATCATATGCCGCTAAGCTAGACGCGATGGGCTGCGCTGGCAACGCTGGAGTAGATACGTGTTGACACAATCCAAGTATGCTGTATTGTGTCCTTGTAATCGAGAGTGATTACGCCCCGCCGGGGGATTCCGGCGACAGAAAATAACTGAGAGAAAATCATGCAAAACTCCTCTGACTACTACTGGGATTCCGGCCTTGGATTCGGGGTCGATTCTCCCTACGACGACGCGCCCGAATTGCGGCGGCTCAGCGATTGCGGCGGCAGTGAGATTTTTTTCCGCTGCGATGACGAAACTTTGGCTGGGATACTCTCTGAGATAGACGGGGATGAGCAATGCGGCCCAGAGGATGACGGGCCTGAAGGGAGCGACCGTGGACTGACACAGTTCTGGCGCATCGTGACCCGTGTCGTGCGGGCGGATTGCGGGTGCGAAAACGTGTGGGAGGACAGTGCAACAATGCTTGCCGCCATCGCAGCGGAAGCATGACATTTTGCCGGGAGCGCCACGAAATGAAAAATGCGAATAAAAAGTTCACCATCCACCGCGACGGCACTGTCAGTTTTTACAACGGCTTTACTTGGGAGCGGGCGAAAAACATACCGTCCCATGTCTGGGGCGCCTTTGCTCCGGAACAGAGCACAAGAGCCAATGCGGCCATCCACGGGCTGAGGGCGGCAGAGCAAAAAGAGTTACGGCGCGAACGGAGCGTTGAGTTGGCGGCAGACCGCCAAACCTACAAGGAAATGTCGCAACGTGTGCGTGACGCACACGACAACTTGTGAGGTGGCCAGCCACCAACACGCTGGCATCGTAAAAAGCACATGACAACGACCGAACAATCCGCCGCTGCTTACGCTGACCCGCGCAGGACTGGCCGTCCGTCGCGGGATGGCGTTACGGCCACGGGGCATGTGCATCTGCGGATAACGCTGGAACGCAAGTCCGCATGGGTGCGGGCCGCTCAGCCGAGGACGCTGGCGGAATGGATCACGGAGCATCTGGACAGAGTGGCCGGATATGGGAAGGAAAACCCCCCGCGAAGCGAAGGCTAGGCGGGGGGTGAAGGCAGGCTGATGCGGTCAATTCAGGGCCGATTCCGCAACCAGGTTAAGGAGTTTGCCCGCGCGGGTTTCGAGATCCACGCGAGCGTCCACGAAGTCAAAGCCCCTGGCGTAAGCTGTGAGACCCTGGACAGCATCCCAAAGGGTTTCGCATTTGCCCTCTTCGGCCTTGGCAAAGTCATACGCGGAACGGACTTCTGAGCGTGAGAACTTGCCATTGCTGGAGAGGAAGGATTCGAGGGATTCGATTGAGCCGGTGCCATCGCAAAGGATGTAGCTTTGGGCTTTTCGGACGGCGGATTCGATTGGAGCCGCGCTAGCATTCACGTAGGCGTTGAGTGTGGACATTGCTTCGCCGTCAAACCGATAAGGGCCGCCCGAAGTGTGTCGAATTACGAGTTTGTTGATGTCTTGCGCACCCCACACTATGTTATTGCCGCAGACCGCGTTGAATAAGAATGTGGTCAGACCGAATGAGCGGGCGCCGGTCTCAGAATTCCAGCAAAAAAACCCACGGTGAAGTTTAGCACGGTCTCCCCCGTCCAGAAGAGATCCGCCGTCGATGAGAAACATGAATACGTCATGGTCGGAGGCATAAAGGCCGGCTGGTTCTGTGCGGCTGGCGTCCATGGACTTAAACCCATTGGAATCCATGCCGGGACGCATGGCGTATGCCTTGGGGTTAAAGAAACGGCCATTGGAACGCTCCACAATGCGCTGGACGGCGGCGACGCAATCCGCATCCCAGATGCGCCCGTACGTGCTGGAGGTAACGGCCTGGAGGATATTTGGACCTGAATCGCGTTCCACCGTCATGAATTTCACCGCATCTTTAGCGAGTCCGTTTTTGATGCCGTGGTTAAGGTTCTGCACTACCAGGTCCATGGGTAATTTGCGCAGATAAGAGGCGGGCGCACCGACCAGGTTGGAGAGCTGACCGAACGACCAATGTGACGGTTCGGAGGGTTGGATTGTGCCGTTGATTGTAAGCAGGCCGGCCTGGTCTGATTTCACTTCCAAACGGGTTGCGTCGATGTCCACGGAACGCGATTTTAGACGGCGTTGGCCAACGGATTCGGCGAGTGCATCCAGAGTTTGAAACCGTTCATCTTGGGGACGCGTAGCCCATTGTGAATGCGCTTCCATGAGGTTAGTTGACATACGGTAGGTTCTTTCCAGTGCCAGTAGTTTGCGGGCTGGCATGGCGTAATTGCCTATCAGTCCCGCGTGATGCATCCTGACAAATGCACCGCTGATTCAGACAATATCAGAGTATTCCCAACTGTCAATTATTTTCTTGAAAACTATTTGACACGCGGGGGGAAGGGGCGTAAAGTGGGGATATGAAAACTGAGAGAGAAATCAAACTCAAAACCGGGGCAACTCTTCCCAAGGGATTGCCAGTCACATTCAACAAGGAGATTCCTTCAACATGCACGGTGTATTTTGACCGGGAGTATAAGGTTCGGGTTTGTTCTGCTTTTACCCGCCCATCTATGGAAGAGATGGAAGACGTTGTAATAAGTGACGCGGCTTGTCCATCAATTGCCGGGTACGATGTGGAACCGGACGGCTGGGATTGTGAAGGAACCCCGTCATGGTTGCTGGCCTTGGGAATGATTTGACTTACGGCAGCAAACTACGGATTCACAACCAACATCAGCTAATGAAAACCAACAAACGCTTAGTTGCTTCCTACCTTTACGCCGATGGCCACGCCTTCCTGGTCTATGAAAAACAAGATCCCGAGGCGGGCCTGGTGGAATGGTGCGCTCTGCACAACAACCACACATCTCCCATCGCCAAACCAATGAACCCAGAACACCTGAAACCAGAATGAAAATAAACACTATCACAGTCACCGCTGGGCGCGAACTGAAATGAGTTGGCCATCTCCACTAATTAAGCACGGTCAAAGCGGCAAATGTGGACCACGCACCCCGGAGTATCAGCTTTGGGCAAATATCAAACAGCGTTGCTGTAATGCAAAATGCCGATGGTTTCCCTACTACGGAGGGCGGGGCATTTCAATTTGCTCGGACTGGATTAACTCGTTTGAGTCATTCGTTGAATACGTCGGAAAGCGTCCAACCGACAAACATACGCTAGATCGAGAGGATAACTCGAAAGGATATGAACCCGGCAATGTGCGATGGGTCGTAAGAAAGGTTCAGCAACGCAATACCCGGCAAAACCGAATGCTTGAGTTGTATGGCGTGAGCCGATGCGTTGTAGAATGGTCAGAAATAACCGGATTGAGCCAAAAGGCAATCGACAAACGGCTTCGGCTTGGTTGGAGCCACGAAAAAACATTAACAACCCCACTGAAAACCAAATGAAAATTCAAACTATTACAGTAACGGCTGGAAGAACTTTTTCGCACCCTCACGAGCAATACTCGAATCTCACGCCCGAGATATGAGCTGGCACATTGAAACCACTTTTGGCCGGCCTCTATTTGAAACGCCGCAAGAAGCATACGCATTTGTGGCCGGATTCAACGATGCACTTTGGACTTATGGCATCTACAAAGACGGTGTGCAACGAATCGGATGCCTGGAAAAGCCGATCAAGGAATGCGAATTGAAACTCTCTGACATAAAGGAAATAGCATGAAACTTACCCCTGAACTCAAGGCGCAGATTGACAGCAAGAGCATTTATGCGCTGCTGCATGGCGTTCGATTCACCCCATCCGGTTCCGAAATGTTTCAGGATGAGAGCGGTGAGTACTGGCTGAAACGACTGGCGGAATTGCGTGATCGGGATAACGACGCCTTTGTAAGAGCGTCAAAAGATATGGGCTGGGAACGATGAGCCAATGTCTCTTCATCAGCCCATCGAAGATAGAAGCCATGATCTCCGGTGCGGTCCGGTGTATCAAGAATGCAAGGCATGTCACCCTGGTGTATGTTGACTCGACCGAGGAAACGGTTAAGACCTGCGACATGGAAGCAGTATCGCCGCCCGTGGACTGGAATAACTGGTTCTGCATTGTCGGCAGCGTGCAGAGTCTCAGGAAACCACTAATCCACAAATGAATAATCTTGAAAACGCCGCTGCCGAGATGGATAAAATTGTCCGAGGACTGGATTCAGAGCAGCAAGAGCAGGTGAAACACATGCGTAGTGTCTATCAGCAAATGTGCCTGGGGGGTGGACAAGCGGCGTTGCTCGCCCTGATTATCACGGCCCTAGAAGCCACGACCATCATAAATGGTATGTCTCAGAGCCATGCGGAATAATAATTTTCCCCTCAGTCCGCGACACCCGCGAGGACTCGCCCGGCTACTCTTGGTCCGGCATTAGGACTGGGGGGAACCAATTTATGAACACAAAACTACTCAAAAAAGTGCAGGCGGCAATCAAGGCCGAACCAAAGCGCCTGAATATGTGGATGCCACTGACAACCAGCGGGCTATATGATCCGCCAGCCTGCGGGACCGTGGGGTGTATCGCCGGATGGTCATTGGTTCTGGATTCAAAAATCAAGAGAAGCACTCAGGATATTGCCCGGGTCATTATCCGAAAAGGAGATCGCCTCGATCCGATTTCAAACTGGGACAAAATTGCCAGAAACGCACAAAGCGTTCTCGGACTGGATACGGAACAGGCCAATCGCTTATTTATTCTCCATGAATGGCCCTGGGCTTTGCTAACACAGTACACTGATGCGGAAGGCCAAGGGGATCAGAAGAAAATGGCGGGAGTGACTTGCAAGCGCATTAACCTGTTCATCAAAACGAGAGGTGAGGAATGAGAATCCTAAGCGAGCCCATCACGGAAGCCTTCCGCAAACTCAAGGCCGACAATCCGCAGTTGCGCCTCGCCCTGCTGCCGGTGGGGATCTGGGTCCAGATGAGTGACTTCAAATGGCAGGCCGTTATTCAGAAGGGCGATGACCAGGTGTACCGGATATTGGAAAAGGACGATCCCAAGCTGACTGTTTCTCAAGCTGATTTTGTGCAATTGTTTCTACCAACCGCGATTGAGTTATCTTGGCAGGCTGCGACCAACAATTGATTATGCCAGCAGACCCCAGCCAGTTCTCGCGCAAGGTGTTGTTTGATGTGAACCCGAGTCAAGAGATCATGCGTTTACGCCGAAGCAGGGCTCTCTGGCGTTGGCTCGCCTTTCTGGCGTTGCTGACCGCTGGCTATTTCTACAGAACTCGATGAAATGTGACGACACGGAAAAAGAAGTATTTAGCCTATTTAGAATCCGAGCATTGAAAACAACTGCGTACAGCAGCATTTACCAGGGATGGTTTCAAATGCGTCACGTGTGGCGCAAGCCATACGCTTCGAGGACATCATGTCATTTACCGCAAAGACTTTCGCCATTGCACGGTAAAGGACATTCTTACTCTTTGCGAGAAATGCCACAACAGACATCACAAAAAGATAACTGCCGCAAGAATTCACAAACGCAAAACAAGCCGCAAGCGAGCCTGGAAAAACCTTTTAAAAATTCCAGATATAGTCATCCGATCTATCTTATGGTCTTAACGAGCCCGCGATCTCAAGCGCGGCAGAGCAACTTTTTCACTCTGGCAAAGGCACTCGCATGAAGCACGGGTTCTTCACCATCGTCCTGAATGGCCAACCGCTGATCGAGCCGATTTTGCGCCACGCCTGTTCAATGTTCGATTATGGTGTGTGCGTAGAGGGCGCCTCTTTACCGATACCGCCTGGACGGGGCGATGGCAGACTTGTTACTGGTGGCGGCGCATCGAGTACCGACGGAACAGTTGCGGTGCTCAAGCATTTGGAAAAGGAACTGTCCAATCTGACTGTCGTTTATTCCGCTGGGGAGCCGTGGCGAGGCAAAGCGGCCATGTGCGACGCGGCCATGGACTTCTGCGAGCCCGGTTGGATTTGGCAGGTTGATTCGGACGAAGCGTTCTTCCCGGACCAAGTGGAACTCATGCGGGCTTTGCTCGATTCCAGTATGTCACACGTGACAGATGTTGAATACTACGCTCATCATTTTTGGCCGAGTGTCGATTACCACACGGCACTGAATCCTGGACAGTTTGGCAATGCATTGCCCTGGCGTCGCACGTTTCGCTGGCAGGGTGAGTCATGGGCCTCGCATGAACCGCCGCGACTGCAACGATCGCATGAAGTAGTCCTGTCGCGAGAGGATACGCGCATTTTAGGGGTGCTGATGTTTCACTTTGGATATTGCGTGGAATCCCAATTCATCGCCCGTGAGAAATTCTACGGCATGCCCCCTGGCCGGCTGGTGAACGAGCGCAATGAATGGCTCAAGACCCGCGACCTGAATAATTCCCCTGCCGGAGCCCTGGTGGAATTCAAGGGTGAGCGTCCAATCGATGTCAGTTTCCTTCGCACAGAGAACCGCAACCCCGCAGAAATATGAAAGTAAACATCAGTGCCGGTATTGAAAAGATAACCCCGGAAATAGCAACCGAGTGGCTGCAGAACGTCTGGGAAGAACAAAGAGTGATCCGCCCGGGCCACGTAAAACGATTGGTGGCAGACATGATTGCCGGACGCTTTCACATCGCGCCCGATTGCATCCTGCGGGTCAAAGGCTCAGTCATGAATGGCCAGCATCGTCTTCGTGCGGTCGTGGAATCGGGGAAGGCCCAACAATTCGTGGTCATGGAATCCAATGATGAAGAGCTGTACAAGGTCATCGATGCCGGACTCAAACGTACACTCGCAGACGGCTTGAAAGGACACCAGTATGCCGGCAAAATTCCATCGGTTGCAAGGTGGGTCCGAGCTTATGAAAGCGGACACTTCAGCAGAAGCGCAGAGCATCCTTCCCATGCGGACCTCAACCCCGGCGATATTGCACCCACCCAGATTGAGCAAATCAATTACTGCCGGGACAACGAGGAAAGGCTCAGTGCCGCTGTTGCATTCGTCAGCCCTCTTTACATGGAAACCAAACTGCTCGCTCTTTCCATCGGTTCGGCCATTCACGCAATCGCCGCGGCGGGGACGAACGGAAAATCTGAAAAAGCGAAAGATTTTCTCAAACAGGTTTATGTCGATGGGGGCAATACTGCGGCTGGCGATCTTCGTAATCGTCTCATTTCAAACAAGGGTGCCAAAGCCCGGCTGCCAAATGGCTATATTTTCGGCATCACCCTGAAATCCTTCCAATCCTTTTGCAATGGAACCCGGGCGACGCGTCTGCGATGGGATAAGACCGAGGAGATGCCCCAGATATGACCATGAAGATTCGCATCTGGTCCAACCAACACAACCAATGAACCTTAACACCCTCTGGCGGCGGGCCGACAAATGGACGGATTCGCCATTCCACACCGTCCCGCTGTGCCTAATCCTAAGCCTTATCCTATTGGCTGAACTCGAGTACGTAGCGCCGGCGCACTGGTGGCTTGCCCCGGTGCTATTCGGAATTTGCATGGTTCTGGTGGTGGTGGAAGGTGTCAGGGAAAGGATGAAGCGATGAACACCCGCCAAGCGCAAAAGCTGGCTCGCGAAATAGCCAGAGATCTATTCACGAATGGCTTAAATGAGCGGGCTGATCGGCTTACATTGGTTACGAAAACGGGGTTGATTCTTGGAGGCTGGAGCGAGCCGTGTCTGAGAATACGAATCGTAAAGCATCTGGTCGAATCCAAATGAAGAAATCCTCCAGCGCCTTGTTAGCCTGCCCGTTTTGCGGAGGTGCCGCCGAATCAGACACGATGAAAGCATTCCGGCGTATGAAGGACGGCGCGATGTCAAACGCCGTCGCGATCTACTGCACAAAATGCTCGGCGCAAATGAGCATGTGCCACGATGATCACCCGGAATACGCACCAGAGGACATGCTGACAATTCTGACTGAAGCGTGGAATCTGAGGCAGGCTAACGAAATCCTGGTGGCGGTGGAAGGCGTCAGGGGAAGCTGAGACATGAGCGACCGATGCGAAAACTGTGCGCCGGAATTTACGTCCTGCTGGAACGACGGCGAGAAATGCACGAAGCGTCCACGCTCATTGTCTCCAGCGACTGGTTCGGCGCTCGCACGGCAAGAGGCTGGAGACC
>Ga0193726_1001159_pt1 | contig 22066 bp, 18 predicted proteins | sample H2c1metaG_FD_144928 | JGI IMG/M metagenome (GOLD analysis project Ga0193726, IMG submission 144928) | Soil microbial communities from a riparian zone of the East river system, Colorado, United States - H2c1 | ecosystem: Environmental > Terrestrial > Soil > Riparian zone | place: USA: East River...
GGATAAGCCTGCGTACATTGAATATTTTAACCTGGTTTTACCGAAACTGAGCAAAAACGGGTTTATTTTCGCAGACAACATCTTTTTTCATGGTGATGTACTGGAACCGGATGTTAAGAGTAAGAGCGGCAAGGGAATAAAGGCCTTTAACGAATATATTCAGCAGCGTACTGACATAGAAAAAGTAGTGCTAACCCTTCGCGATGGCTTGTATTTGATCAGAAAATTGTGATTTTCGAATGCAAAACAAAAATTTCACTATCCTGCTTGTGTTGTTGATGGGTTTTTTTTCAAACTTTTCGCACGCACAATCATCCAGCGACGTACTTGGCTATATTGCCAGGTATAAAGATCTTGCCATTGCAGAAATGCGGAGGACAGGCATCCCTGCTGCCATTACCCTTGCCCAGGGTATACATGAAACAGAGGCGGGTACCAGCGAGTTGGTAAGAAAATCAAATAATCATTTTGGCATTAAATGCAAGGACAATTGGGGAGGGGAATCTGTGTTTCATGACGATGACGCAAGAGGAGAGTGTTTTCGAAAATATTCTGCCCCTGAAGATTCTTACAGGGATCATTCTGATTTTTTAAGAACCCGTTCAAATTACACTTCCCTGTTCCGACTTGACCCAACAGATTATGAAGCATGGGCAAACGGTTTAAAAAAGGCCGGCTATGCAACCAATCCCAAATATGCCCAGATTCTTATAAAACTTATTGAAGATTATCACCTCGAGGATTTTACACTTATAGCAATGAGCACAAAATCCCCCACGGAAGATCTTGTGAAAAACGACGCTCATCCCGAAGAAAAAGTTAGAAAGGACCAAGGCAACCTGAATACAAAAGATAATATAAAAGTTATTTCGGCACCAGGTGATAAAGCCTCGATGGAAAAAAACCACATTGTGGCAGCAGTTATGACTGATGTTAACAATTATCCATCGGGTGAATTCAAGATCAATGATACAAGGGTTGTTTTTGTAAAAAAAGGATCTTCATACTTAACGATAGCCCAACAATTCGAAATTCCATTAGAAAGGCTTTTCGATTTCAATGATATAAAACAACAGGAAGTTACCGTTTCTGATCAATTGGTATTTATCCAGCGGAAAAGAAAAACGGGTGAGCATGAGTTTCATACAGTGCAACCTGGCGAAACGGTTAATAGCATTGCGCAAACTGAAGCGATCAGGTTAGAAAGTTTATTGGAATACAATTCCCTGGGTGCCGGCATGCAGCCTGCTATTGGAGAAACCATATACCTTCATTCGAAGTCTTCTTCGGTGCCAAAACTCGCAACAGGAAATCCCGTCGCTGAAAATTCTAAAAATAATTCACGGGATATAAGTAAATCAGATTCAAAAATTCAGGAAAAGATTTTTTTCACTCATACGGTTCAACCAAAAGAAACGCTCTTTTCAATTGCAAAAAAGTATAACGTAACTGCCAGCAATGTGATGTCATGGAACCAGATCAGTAGTAATGATGTGAAGGTCGGCCAATCGTTGAAAATTTACCGGTAATGTCCACCATCAGGGTACATGATAAGGATTTCGAGATTTATCTTTCCGAAGCTGTGATACAGGAAAGGGTAAAAAGTATTGCAGGAATGATCGACAGGGAGTACCGGGACAAGCGGCCCTTATTCATAGCGATATTGAATGGCTCTTTTATATTTGCAGCGGATCTTTTTAAATACCTCACCATTGATACTGAAATTTCCTTTATAAAACTGGCTTCTTATAAAGGAATGAAATCTACAGGAAATGTGATTACCTCTATTGGTCTTGATGTTGATCTTTTTCAAAGGGATATTATCATAATCGAAGATATTGTGGATACTGGAAAGACGCTTTTCAATTTTCTACCAAAATTAAAAGATCATCAACCCGCTTCATTAAAAATAGCTGCATTGTTGCATAAGCCGGATGCCACTCAATTTCCCTTAACCATAGATTATATCGGTTTTTCAATTCCGGATAAGTTTGTTATTGGTTATGGCCTGGATTATGATGGACTGGGCCGCAACCTCAGAGAAATCTACCAGGTAGTATAGATTATTATATTAGGGCAAATTTTTTTTGTACCTTTTTCAGCAACAATCCAATGAAAGCCATTATTCTCATATGTTTTTATTTATTGGCAGGCTTATCCCTGGGGGCGCAGCAATTTTATATTCGCGGGGAAGTAAAGGATGAAGCGGGGAATCCTTTGCAAAATGTAGGTATCCTTCTTCACTCAACAGGATACATTTACTATACAGGTTCTTATGGATCTTTCGGGATACTATCTCCAAAAAATACGGATACTCTTTCTTTTTGGCTGGATGGTTACCAAAAGGAAGACAGAGTCGTTTCAGCAGACAATTATGTTTCCCTGCGATTGAAATTGGCTGCTGCCTCAAGCAGTAGAGTTCATCGAAATAAACTGGCCTCTTTTACTAATGGACTTACAAAGGATGTTCAAAAGCAATGGTTCACGGGAAATGAGACTTATGCAAGCCTTCTTGAAAACCATTTTATCAATGCCCATCAATACCCTTCTACCAGCCTTTCGCTGAATATTGATAAAGCCTCCTATAGCAATATCCGCAGGTTCATAAATACAAATACAATCGTTCCGCCTGATGCAGTCAGAATTGAAGAAATGCTGAATTATTTCCACGAGACTTACATTGACCCCGGTCCAGGCAATACTTTTAATATTCGAACGGTTTTGACAGACTGCCCCTGGAACCAGGAAAATCAATTACTGTTCATCAATATTAATTCCAGGAAACTTGACCTTGATACATTACCAGCCAGCAACCTGGTTTTTCTCATTGATATCTCAGGATCGATGGATATGCCAAACCGACTGCCGCTTTTGCAATCTGCCTTTCGATTATTGGTAAATAATCTCAGGCAAAAAGATACGGTGAGCATTGTTGTTTACGGAGGAACCGTTGGCGTAAAGCTGAATGCCACCAGCGGCATAGAAAAAGATAAAATATTAAGGGCCATCGACGAATTGGTTCCGGGAGGTGCAACCCCTGGAGAGTCGGGAATCAAGATGGCTTACAATATGGCAAGAAACCATTTTATAAAAGGTGGCAATAACCGCGTGATCCTTGCGACGGATGGAGACTTTAATGTAGGTTCAAAAACGGAAGATGAATTAGATGAACTGATCTCGCAACGAAAACAATCTGGAATTTATCTCACCTGCCTTGGGGTGGGTATGGGCAACTATAAAGATTCTAAAATTCAAACATTAGCCAAAAGAGGAAATGGAAATTTTGCTTACCTCGACAATTACGGTGAAGCTGAAAAAGTATTGCTGACAGAATTTACACAAACGCTGTACGGAGTGGCGGACAATGTGTACATGAATGTGGGATTCAATCCGGATTATGTAAAAGAATACCGATTGATTGGTTTTGACAATAAAGTGGGTGCATTGAATGATACCACATCTGTAATTGAAGGAGGTGAGATCGGTTCAGGAAATTCAATGATCGTTGTCTATGAGATCAATCCTACTGAGTTTAACCGGGACGCTATTGAAAGAGACTTTTCCCCGGGCAATATTGCCGAGATAAAGCTTTATTATAAACTTCCACACGATTCTACCCAACGCCAATTCCGCAACACCGTCCTTTTAAACCATACTGACTTTAATTCTATTGACAGGGGGTTTCGGTTTTCTACCGCCATCATTATGTTTGGTTCTTTGCTTCGTTCATCACCCGTTTCAAAGAATGTCAACTGGAATGAAGTTTTATTAATGGCAACAGAATCTTCCGATGACAATGATCCCCTTCAAAAAGAATTTTTGTCCCTGGTAAAACAGGCAAAAATTTTATATTCAAAACACAAGAAAAGAAGAAAATTTCTCTGGTAACCTTGTAAGCCAGGCTGCTCTTTTATCCCGGGTATAAAATTGTTTTTGATGTCCCGCCTGATTTTTTATTTAAATCCTCCAAATTGAAAATTTTCTGAATAGTTTTGATTGTAACAACTCAATGAATACCGGTTACCTTTGCAAGCCAAAAGAATGACCCTGCCAGGTACGCGACAAACGATTACTGATCTCAAAAAGAAATGATCATGACCTTGAAAGAAATCAGAAAAAAAATTCTAAAAGGAGATTTCATAGGTCTTTTCCGGTTATTTGGAAAAGATGAAAAATCAATGCAGCCTTCAGAAGTGGCTAAGATATTTCTGAATCTCCCGGCCTCTTCAGCCATTAAGGCATTCCAATCTTTTCCTGAAAAAAACAAGATCCTTTTATTTCCTTATTTAGATAGTCTTGTCCAAAAACAAATTGTAAATGAAATTCCAAAGGAGGATTCCGCCAAAATATTGAACAATGTCAGTTCTGATGACCTGCTCATATTTCTTTCTAATTTAAAAGGAGTGGAGCTTTCAGAATCACTCGAATACCTGAATGAAAAAAATAAAAAAGCGGCCCATAATCTTTTAGGCTATCCGAGAGAAAGTGTGGCCAGGCTTATCAATACAGAATTTGTAACCATAAAAAAGGAGATGAGTATTGATGAGGCCATGGCGCACTTAAGAAGATACCACCAGGATACTGAAACGGCGAATATCGTATATGTAGTGGATGGTGAGGGCAAATTAGTTGATGATATGCCTATAAGAAGACTGGTGTTGAATGAGCCAGCGAAGAAAGTTGAGGATATCATGGACGGCTTTTATATAAAGCTCAACATAAATGACAGCAAAGAAAGTGCGGTGGACGTTTTTAAGCAATATGACCGGGCCGCATTGCCGGTAACGGATGATAAGAATGTATTGCTTGGGGTAATTACCGTGGACGACGTACTGGACGTGGATGAAGCAAAAAATACGAAAGAAATGCAACGATTCGGAGGTCTGGAATCCCTGGAATATCCGTACGTCAAGACCCCATTTTTTAGCCTGATAAGAAAAAGAGCAGGCTGGCTTATCATTTTGTTTCTAAGTGAAATGCTGACAGCAACGGCAATGGGACATTTTCAATCAGAGCTTGATGCAGCATTGGTATTGTCCTTGTTTGTGCCTTTAATCATATCAAGCGGTGGTAACAGTGGATCACAAGCTGCCACACTTATCATCCGTGCGATGGCATTGAATGAACTTACTCCAAAACGCTGGTGGTATGTTATGCGGCGGGAAATTTTCTCTGGCTTAACGCTTGGTTTAATATTAGGCACTCTCGGCTTTGTGCGGATAACCATCTGGCAAAAACTGCACTGGGCCAACTATGATCCAAAGCATCATGGACAATACTGGTATCTTGTTGCTACGACCGTATTCTTTTCATTAGTAGGGATCGTTTTGTGGGGAACGCTTAGTGGATCCATGATACCTATCGTTCTTAAGAAACTTAAAATAGATCCTGCTACTTCATCGGCTCCTTTTGTAGCAACACTTGTCGATGTAACCGGGCTTGTAATTTATTTTTCCATTGCGGCCGTTATCTTAAAGGGAACGCTATTGTAAATCGCCGGAAGAAAATCAGGAAAACATTTCTTTCATTTTTTCGAAGAAACTTTTCTCATTCTTGTCGGGGTGAGGTTTAAAATTGGGAGAGAAGTTAAATTTTTCAAGCATGGCTTTTTCGTCCGCATTCAAATGCTGCGGTGTCCATACATTTATATGTACAAGTTGATCTCCTTTTTCATAAGAATTTACACCGGGAAATCCTTTCCCTTTTAACCTGAAGATCCTTCCACTTTGTGTGCCTTCGGGAATTTTGATTTTTGCTCTTCCATCGATCGTGGGAACTTCTATCTGTTTTCCAAAAACTGCGTCAGGAAAAGAAATATAAAGATCATAGATCACATTCAGTCCATCCCGTTGTAGTTCTTTATGCGCTTCTTCCTCTATCAGGATGATAAGATCCCCCGGGGAACCACCCCTCTCTCCTGCATTACCCTTGCCATTAATATTGAGCTGCATACCTTCCTGCACACCGGCCGGAATGTCTATGCCTACCGTTTCTTCAGCATATACCCTTCCTTCTCCTTTGCACGTACCGCATTTTGCAGTGATCACTGTTCCTTCCCCATTGCAGGTGGGACAAGAAGTAACTGTTTGCATTTGCCCGAGGAAAGTATTCGTGACCCGCCTCACCTGTCCATTTCCACCACAAGTGCCACAGGTTTGAATGCTGCCTTTGTCTTTGGCGCCACTTCCATGACAGGTTTGACAGGGAACATATTTCTTTACCCTGATATTTTTTGTTACGCCTTTCGCAATTTCTTCATAATTAAGTTTGAGCTTAATGCGGAGATTACTCCCCCTGGCTCCTCTTGATCGCTGACCACCCCCGCGGGAACGCTGCTGCCCTCCAAAAAAATTACCAAAAAGATCGTCACCGAAAATATCTCCAAACTGGCTGAAGATATCGTCCACATTCATACCATTCCCATGGCCTCCACGTGCCTGGTTGCTCAATCCTGCGTGGCCATAACGATCGTACTGTGCTTTTTTATCAGTGTCACTAAGTATTTCATATGCCTCAGCAGCCTCTTTAAATTTTTCTTCAGCCGCTTTATCACCAGGATTCCGGTCAGGATGATATTGCATAGCCACTTTGCGATAAGACTTCTTAATCTCATCGGCGGTGGCATTTTTATTGACACCCAATACTTCGTAATAATCTTGTTTACTCATATTCTACTCAAAGAAAAATTTTAATGATGTCCTGCTCGGGAACGATGAGCCCCTGCCAGGGACTTTATTATTCTTATATGCTGCAATTCAATTTTGTTATTTCCCCACCACCACCTTGGCGTGCCGGATAATCTTGTCATTAAGATAATATCCTTTTACAACTTCATCCAACACTTTCCCTTTTAAATTATCGGAGGGGGCAGGAATTTCTGTAATGGCTTCGTGGAGATCAGGATCAAATTCTTTGTGAATCGTTACCATTGCCTTCAATCCTTTTGCTGCCAGGCTATTCCTGAGTTTATTAAAAACAAGCAACACGCCTTCCTTTATATCCTTATTATTTTCGCTTTTTTCTATTTGCTTTTGTGCTCTATCACAATCGTCCAGAACATCCAGCATATCAACGATTACCTCTTTTCCGGCTGTTTGTTTCAATTCATCCCGCTCTTTAGCGCTCCTTCTTTTGAAGTTATCAAATTCAGCAACCTTTCTAATGAATTTATCCTTCTGTTCTTCCAATTCTCCCCGGATCTTTTCCATTTCGGGTTCTTCTGCCACGGGTTCATTCAAGTGAGCTGTGCCGCCCAGACTTTCATCGGTGTTAATGTCAATATTGCTGTTATTTCCCCGATTTTCATCCAAACCGGACGAGGCGTCCTTGTCCATATTCTTTTTCTGCATTTGTTTTGATAAAATTGAGTGCAAAGGTAAGGGTGTCAATAATATTGCCAAGTGGAATTAGAGGGGACAAATTGACGGTAAAAATCCAATAATTGCCGGAGCGGCATAGATTGACCTACATTCATTTAGGCGCTGCGACAACTTTTGAAATTACAGGTTTTATGGGAGAAAGGGATTGGATCAGGTCTGTTGCCGTTTTCAAATAGCCAGTAATTTTATCAAGCTTTGCGATCATTTTTTGCAATTCCTTTTCAGAACCTTTCATTTTCTTTACAATTCCATCGAGCTTTTCGCTGCTATTTTTGAGATCACTGACAAGGATTTGTTCAAGTTGCCTGTTTAAAATGTCGGAACTTGCTTCTAATTGTTGGATGGTTTTCGAAAAAAGTGATCTTCGCCCTGATGTCAGTCCTGATCTGCTCAGGGAATCACTGATTTCGGATTCGAGCAAATTGATCTCTTCCTTCGAAGAAAGAACGGCGGTCGTTATTTCCCTCCTTTTTTCAGCTTCAGCATCAATTGGAGGAGGAAGCGCAGAGCTATTGTTGCCATTATCGTTTTTCAATGCCGAATCCAGGGGAGATGAAACAGAATTTGAAGTATCTGTTTCAGAACGACTCGTTTTTGTTGAATTATTGCAGGCGCAAACAATGCTACCTACCAATAGTATTCTTAGTAGATTCTTCATGCTGAGTAAGATTGTAAAAAGATGGATTTTCATGTTCGCCTTTGTTAAAGAATTCTTTAAGTTTACCAATTTTTCCTCTTAATTCTTCTATCTCTTCCCTAACCGCACTGGTTTTCCCATTAGAATTGAATAGGGTTTTCAATTCACTATGAGTTTTTGCCATATCACTCATCATAGTGGAAGTCTGCTTTACCAATAACTGGTCCCTCGCTATTTCATCTGAAAGCTGGTAATAAACCGGATTTATTTTTGAAAAAAACTCAAAAGCCACAATGGAACCGATACTATCGGGATGGCGGTTGGCATTTTGAAGATAGGGAGCAATACTTCTTTTAAACTGATCCCTGATCATTCTCTTTTCTTCATCAAACCACGATTTCATAATGGGCAGCTCTATTTCCTGGTAGTGAATATTTATGGCCTGGACAAGGGTGTCAGCCTCAGTAATATACTCTTCAACCATGTTTGCCTGCTTTGCTTTTAATTCGTTTCTTCCGTGGAACGTTGCGAATGAGGAGAGGAAATCTCCCGGACTCATTGGAACGGTGATTTTTGCGGCGGGATATGTATTCAGTTTGGTAACAAGATTGTTCATCTTCTTTCCCATGTCTGAAGACTTTTGTTTGAAATCCTTATAGAAATTGTCACCGGAAATAGCTTCTAAACTGGTAAAATAAGTTTCAAGCAAATCATAAACAGTTTTTATTTCGCTGGCTGTTGAAAGGTTCTCATCATATTCCCCCTTTATTTCCTCTAACCTGGAGATCACATTTTCTGCAAGTTCATCCAATTGTACCCTTTCTGTGTCACCAGTTACATAATTTTCAGGCAGCAACTGCTTCCTTTGGAATTTTATAGTGTAATAATCGTACAGGATCTTGTAAGGCAATTCGGATACCTCCTTGCCAGTGATTGCAAATCTTCTTACTGAAGTTACCTGCGTCGTATTTGTAGTGTGGCAGGATGCCAAAGCAGCCAAAAAAGCAAGCAGGCAAAACTGGTGTAAAGAAGTTTTCATGTTCGGTGGTTTGTCGAAAAGTAATTTAGATATTTTTTTTGAGAGTTTATGGATAAACCTGTGCCTGGCAATTGGCTACTTTTGCCTCATGCTGAAAATTATTTTAAGAAGGAAAATATCAGTTCGAGTAGCAAATGGTCACCCCTGGATTTTTGCAAATGAAGTGGACAAAATTGACCCCGGAATAGCGCCGGGAGATATGGCTGAAGTTTTTTATCATGACGGCAAGTTTGCGGGCAAAGGATATGTTAATCCAAAATCGCAGATACTCGTCAGGCTGATCACACGAAATAAAAATGATGAAATAAATGAACAGTTCTTTATTGACCGTATCAAAAATTGCTGGGAATACAGGAAGAAAATTGGATATACAGAGAACTGTCGCCTTGTTTTTGGGGAAGCAGACGAATTGCCTCAATTGATCATAGATAAATTCAATGATTATTTCGTTATTCAAACCCTGGCCCTTGGCATCGATAAATGGAAACAAACTTTTGTAAAGGCGCTGAAGCAGGTCTTTGCACCAAAAGGAATTTATGAAAGAAATGATGTCCCGGTGCGGGAATTGGAAGGCCTTCCCCAGGAGAAGGGTTTTTTGTCGGATCCGTTTGAGACAAAGATCCTGATCCATGAAAATGGATTGAAATTTTATATTGATCTTGAAAATGGACAAAAGACTGGATATTTCCTGGACCAGCAGGACAATCGAAGGGCCATCCGGCATATTGTAAAAGATGCGGAAGTTCTTGGCGCTTTTTCTTATACGGGATCTTTTGAAATTCACGCAGCTCATTATGGAGCAAGATCTGTTTTAGGAATTGATATTTCTGAAAATGCCGTATCCCAGGCCAATCAAAATGCCGGCTTAAATAATTTGCAGAATATCCGTTTTGAATCGGCAAATGCCTTTGATGTTTTGAAAGGTTGGTCGAAAGAAGGAAAACAATATGATGTGGTTATGCTTGACCCTCCTGCATTCACGAAAAGCAGGGAGACCCTTCAAAAAGCCATTAGCGGTTACAAAGAAATCAATCTTCGGGGAATGAAATTGATAAGACCTGGCGGGTTCCTGGTCACCTCTTCCTGTACCAATCTTGTGTCGCCGGAATTGTTTTTACAGATAATTGATTTGGCTGCCAGGGACGCTAAAAGAAAAATCCGGCAGGTAGTTTTTCAAACACAGTCTGCTGATCATCCCGTAATAAGGGGAATAGAAGCTACCGGGTACCTGAAGTTCCTGATTGTGCAGGTGCAATAGAATACATAAAATGGAAGCCTGGAAAAAGATAGAAAATTTAAAAAAAATTGGGAAATGCGCTATTTGGAAACCTGGAATTTTCCGGAGTCTAGGATCTTACCATCATGATCTCTCAATTGGTAAATGTAAACTCCGCGGTTGTAATCATTGAGATTTACTGTTGTCCTTGAAGGAATATTTTTCTGCTCATAAACCATTTTGCCAAGAAGATTGAAGACCTGGATATCGCAGCCCTTATCAATTGTTTTTTGCAGATCGAAAGTAATAAAGGAGGTGGCGGGGTTGGGATAAAATTTTACAATTCGGATGGGTTCATCTGCAGGGATAGTTCTTGTTTGTCCCTGCGACTGGAGAATTCCGAAAACAATAAAAGCAATTATGTGTAAAAGTTTCTTCAACCTATTAAAGTTACAATATTAATTGGTCAATAATAACCTGTTTTTTTGATTTGTGCAACGTATTTATCCCATTGCTCAAAAAAAATTATAAATCATGGGGTTAGAACAAAGAATGCCTAATTATTAACACTTAGTTTAACAATTGAAGTGCCTCCAAAATGGCATCAAAATCAGGCACATCTGATGCGTTTTCTAATACTTCAGCATACCGGACCGTGCCTGTTTTATCAATTACAAATGCAGACCGTTTGGAGACACCTTTCATCTCGTAAGAGAAATTTTCATACAGACTTCCATAATTTTCAGATACCTCTTTATTGAAATCGCTAAGCAATGAAAAATTCAGTTTTTGATCCTCTTTATATTTTGCAAGTGTATAGATCATATCAACCGATATGCCGAAAACTTTTGCATGAACCTGGTTGAACCTGCTCATATTATCCCGGATCGAGCAAAGTTCTTTTGTGCAGGTGTTGGAAAATGCTGCAGGGAAAAAGAGCAATAAAACATTTTCTCCTTTTAAACCGGATAGGGTGACTTTTTTTCTTTCAGAATCATATAAAGAGAAATCCGGGGCTTGCTGGCCTGGCTCAATTTTCATCATGACTTTTTTTATAAATAATTCGGGTTAAATTCGTTGAAATAATTTTTTAATATAATAAACCCCGCAATATGCAAAAATATATCACAGAATTCATCGGAACATTTTTTCTCGTGCTGGTCGTTGCACTTACCGGCAATGCTGCGGCTATTGCCGCCACGCTGATGGTTATGGTTTTTGCAGGTGGGCATATTTCAGGGGCGCATTATAATCCCGCGGTAACACTTGCAATTTTGATCAGGGGAAAGGTTTCCTTACAGGACGCAGTGGTATATATAATTGTACAGGTATTGGCTGCCGCAGTAGCGGCACTTCTTGCAAGATGGTACCTTGGTGATATGAATACAGTGCCGATGGATCTGACCGGCAAAGTCTTAAAAGTTTTTGTTTCTGAATTGATCGGAACATTTGCCCTGGCCTATGTTGTACTGAATGTGGCCACTTCAAAAGGCACAACGGGTAATAGTTTTTATGGCCTGGCAATAGGTTTCACTGTATTTGCAATGGCGGCAGCGTTTGGTTCCATCTCCGGAGGGGCATTCAATCCTGCCGTTGCAGTTGGAGTGACCATCATCGAAGCTTTTGCACTAAAAAATATCTGGATTTATTTGGTGGCTTGTTTCGGTGGAGGCATTCTTGCAGCCCTTGTTTTTAATTTTATTAATCAGGAAGATAAACCTGTGCCTCCTTTGCCCCAGGCTTAGTCATTAAAATCTAGGGCAACGCACCGCATCGATGCTTGAATTATTTTTTCGGAACCCCACATAAGAAACGGAAAATTCATAACCGCCTCTGCCGTAACTGGAAGGTTTCAGTTTTGAAATATTTACATCGTAGCTAAGGGTTACTGAAAATGGCGTGTAATCCAATTTCAGGGTGGGTATCAACGCATCATTCCATCTAATAAAACTTCCTGCATGAATAGTATAATTCGGATGATCATGATCCTCACCGATTTTTAATCCATACATAACACCGGCTACCGTTTCATTGTACGGACCCTGCATGGATTGATCTGCCAGGACAGTGAGGTAAGCATAATCTGAAACACCGAAACGAATGCCCCCTGAAAAAACCATTTTTGGATTGATCTCAATGTTTGCATTCCGGTAAAACGATCCATGGGGGCGGTTAAAATGATGATAGGCCACTCCTAAAAAATAATTATTATCATGATTGTCGTTCAGATCTGAGTTGTAACTGATACCAACACTTCCGTCTGCATATAAATAGGAGGCGTCATTAAAATATTCTCCATTAGTTCCGAAATCATATGTTGAATTTGTTGTGACCTTTGAACGATCGATCCTTCGCTGTACCACCCCACCCATAAATCCCAATGAGAGATAACGATTTCGATCTTCACTCAAAGATTTGTGATAGTTTATAGTTGGATAAACATAGGTAGATGTCCAGGCAATCGTTCCAGCCCTATCATAAAGCAATTCCATTGCGAGTGTCACATAATCGTTTAATTTCCCAACAGGCATTTTATATTCTGCATCAAAAGATACAGTCTTATAGGCATCGGTCACACTATTCCATTGATCACGGTATACTACCTGCGCTCTTATATCACCGGTATAAATTCCAGCCAGTGAAGGATTCCTCAGCAAGGGTGTTTGAAAAAATTGTGAAAAATGAATATCCTGGCAAAAGGCTACAGCACAGCACAAAAAATTCAACGTTCCCGACAGTAATATGATTCTTGTTTTCATCCCAGGTCAAATTATTGTATTAATGCAACGTTTCCCGCATATTTTAATGTTTCACCGTTATCACAAATAATCTCAACCTGGTAAATATAAATTCCAGGCTGACCCTTCTTCCCTTTGTAATTACCATCCCATCCTGATGCCGGATCATTTACAAGGAAATTCTTTTTTTCAAAAACCACTTCCCCCCATCGATCAAAGATCATCATCGAATTGACCCTGAACAAACCTGTTCCTCTTAAATAAAATACATCATTGATACCGTCTCCATTTGGAGAGAATGTATTCGGAATAAAAAAGTTCTGACCATTGCAAATTACTTTGACTGTAAGAGTGCCGGAATTTCTGCATCCATACCTGTCCTGTATATCCACGTGATAATCTGTTGTAAACTGCGGACTTGCCTGGGGCTGTGGACAATTGCTGCAATCAAGATGCTGAACCGGTAACCAATTGTATGATACTATGGGCCCGGTATAATTCATGTTTAATGATGCTGTTCCGCCGGAAATGATCGTGATGGGATTGGATACAGGAACAGCAGTAGGCAATGGGACCACTACTATGGGATGCACTGCGGTATCGGCGCAACCCAATTTATTAGTGCCCACCAGTTGAATATTATAATTGCCAGCTGATGAAAATAACAAACTTGGATTTTGTACCTGCGAAGAAGTCCCATTTCCAAAGTTCCATTGCCATTGAATGGTCGAATCCGGAGCTGAAATTATCCCATCGAATCCCTCGATGCTGTTGATACAAATCGTATCCTTTCCTGAAATCGACAACACAGGAGTTTTGTAAACATAAACTGTGTCGGAATATATACTTGTACAAAGTTTCTGAGTTGTTACAATAAGTTTTACTACGTACGTTCCCGGTCCGGTAAAAAAATGAGAAGGTTGTACATCAGTACTTGTGGATCCGTCTCCAAAATTCCAGGTAGTTGAAGTAACAGGATCATTGCTCAAAGTAAAATTTGTAAACGTTACCGATCCTGTGTCGCAAAACTGTTTTTTATCTTTCCCAAACAGGGGAATGGCCCCGTAAACATTTACCACACTTGCATCGACAACAGAAGTACAACCGAATTTATCAGTTAAGATCAGGTAAGGAGAATAATTACCCGGCGATGCATAGAAATGGGAAAGAGCAGGTTGTTGGGTGGAATCTACCGCACCGTCACCAAAGTAAAATTGATATGGAAAACCGGGTGGTGCGCTAACATTAAAATCTACGTTCAGTGAATTGCACGCCGTAGTTGAACTGAGGAGTATCTTAGTTATGACGGCCGGATCATAAGCATTTACTGTTGCCTGTGCCGAATCAATACATCCGCCGGGGCCAATGAGATACAATTTAGGAGTATACGTTCCATATGAATTATAAAAATGAGAAGGATCCTTTGCGGTTGTCGTTGACCCATCGCCGAAATCCCAGGAGAAAGTTTCATAGTCGCTCCCCTTAAACGTAAAACTTGTCACTAAGGGAAGGCAAATACCAGAACTATCCACAATGTCAAACGCTGGTTTTGGAGTGCCTGTTCTTACGTAGTTGGTCTTAGTTACGGAATCTTCGCAGCCTACAACGTCCTTGATCTTAAGTTTCACTGTATATAAATTGCTTCCTGCGGGGTAGGTATGAATAGGATTCTGTAGAAGAGAGCTTCCTCCATCACCAAAATCCCACGCATAAGTTAATCCAAGACCTGTTGAAGTATCGGTAAAAAACATTGGAGTTGCGGGGCAATAAAAAGTGTCTGAACTGAATGCAGCAACAGGATCAGTTATTAATACAATATTTGACAATGATTTTGTATCAGAGCAATTTGCGTTATCTTTTATAGTAAGGCTTACAGTATAACTTCCAGGTTGAACGTAGGAATGTGTGAATGGAGGGGACGAAAAACTTTGTACGGTGCCGTCTCCAAAATTCCAGGTCCATTGAGTAATGGGTGGGCCTGCGAGGATTGAAAGGTCATTGAAACTAACCTGCTTATTAATACAAGCTCCGGGACCTGAAGCGGAAAAACTTGCCACCGGTCCGCTTACAGTAATATAATTTGTAGTGGTCTTTGAACTTGTACAACCGTTGATATCTACAATATTCAAGGTAACATCATAACTGCCATAATTTGGAATACTATAATTTAAACTACTGGTAGAATTGCTGATCGTGTTAGTTCCAACGATCCATGTGTAATTCTTGATATTTGCGGGGTTACCTGTAATCGCATTTAGTGTAAACGGTTCATTCCTGCAAACCGGGTTTTTGCTTATTGAGAAATCGGCTGGTTCATTGGCTAACGTTATTGTTTTTGATACAGGGTAAGAACAAGCACCGTTTGTAACAGTAAGCGTAACTGTATAAGAACCTAAGGCTGCATAAAGATGAGTTGGGTTTGGAAGTGTTGAAGTATTGCCATCGCCAAAATCCCATAGATATGATATAAGACCATATGCAGGACTTGCCAGCGAGCTATCGCTGAATGTTACATTCAAATGAGTGGCGCAATCCACTTTATAGTCAAACTTAGCAACGGGTGGTATAACAGTTATTGTTTTAACAATCAAACCCGGGCAACCATTATTTGAAACCGTAAGTGAAACACTTAAGGCACCCGTATCCAGGTAAGTATGTATCGGGTTTTGTAAAGTGGAAGTGTTATTATCTCCGAAATTCCAAAACCATTGAACCGTTGACCCGGGAGTGGTGGTGGAAAGATCCGTAAACTGGATGGGTGTTATTGCGCAGGTGTTATTGGGCGCAAAGCTAAAGTCTGCTGTTGGCGGTGTCCCTGTTTGTACACCGTTGGGAACTGTCACAGTTTGCACACATCCATTTTGGGCGGTTACCGTGAGTTGTATGTTGTAATTACCCACCGCATTGTATGTGTGGGTGGGTGATTGGGTATTATAAATTGCTCCCGGTTCGCCAAGATCCCAGGAGTAGCTTACTATGCTATCTACAGACTGAATGGAAGCCACAGGACTGTAGGTAAAGGGAATGCACCCTCCGGCAGGGGCATTTGAAATGGAATCTGTAATAGGTCTGATCTTAATGAATTGGGTTTTGGTAATACTATTGGCACAGCCGCCCGGAAGAGTAATGCTTAATGTTACATCGTAGCTACCAGGGGTGGTATATGTATGAGCCGGGTTTTGTTGTGTAGAAGTATTGCCATCACCAAAATCCCAAAACCAGGTGGAGGAACCGGGACTTTTATCGGTGAATTGCACTGCAAATGGCACATTACAGGAAGTACTATCATCGACTGAAAAATCCACTGAAGGCGAAGTAATTACTGTTACAGTCTTAGTTATTGAATCTTTGCAGTTCCCATAATTATTAATAAGTTTTACCTGGTAAACTCCTCCGGTTAAGAAAGTTTTTACAGGACTGATCTGGGAAGAAGTAGTGCCGTCCCCAAAGCTCCATGAGGATAATGCGGGCGAAGGCGAGGAATTATTTTGAAAGTTTACTGACTGCCCAAGGCAAATAGTTGAAGGAAATGTAAAGTCAGTCGTCTTGCCTGCTACGATAATGTTTTTTGTTATTGATCCGTTACAACCAAGATCGCTTTGAACATTTAGCTGGACAGGATAGGTCCCGGCAACAGGATAGATAGTGGATGGGTTTTGCGAATTCGAGGTAAATCCATTTCCAAAATTCCATGAATAAGAAAGCGTTCCGGGACCGCTTGATTGATCCTGGAAATTTATCATAAAGGGAGCCTGGCAGGTTGAGGGCTGTGCAAATGCAAAATTTACATCCACCCCATTTACAATTCTTATATATCTGCCAATTGCTAAAGAGTGAACACATCCGGTGCTGCTGGTAACCTGTAATGAGACATTATAAAATCCGGTACTTGTATATATATGAGAGGGGTTCTGTTGGGCCGAGGTACCTCCATCTCCAAAATTCCAGGACCAGGCTACGATCGCACCGCCAGAAGGAGGAGTGGATTGATCTGTAAATTGTATGGAAGCAGGAGCACAGGACGTTGTGAGATTTGCTGTGAAAGATGCTGTGGGAGAGGAAAAAACTGTGATATAATCAGTTTTGATCGTATCGTCAATTCCCGAGGCATTTTTTACAATAAGTCGTACTGTGTAGGTACCGGGTAATGAAAAAGCAACAGTGGGATTATTTAAAGTAGATAATTGACCGTTTCCAAAATCCCAACTCCATGAAGTAGGGCTTCCGGTTGAAAGGTCATTAAAGGTTACAAGTAATGGCGCGCACCCTGAAGGAGCGGAAGAAGTAAAGTTAGCCACCGGCGCCTGCCCACTTACAAAAACTGACCATGCCAGTAAAGGCATGATAAATAACAGTTTTTGAAAGGTAATTCCAGGTTCCCGGCTCAAAGCAGCGCTTTTAAAGGGTTTAGAGATAAACGAAATTAGGTTTAAAATGGTTTCTTTCTTTTGGTGAATTCAATCCCTCCCAGCCTGAAAAGCACGGGATTTAAAGAATTTCTAAAGGAAAATGGGCAGATAGTTGGCAGGTATTTGACCTATCCTATGACAGAATCAAATGGAATTTGTTTAATACGGGAATAACATCCCAAAGGAATTATTGCTTGTCAAGTCTTAAGGTACGTATTTCGTTTCCAATCTGCATCGTAGCCTTTACATAGGTCCAGGAGTTATCCGTTATGATCCAGGTGCCGTTAATCAGGAGTAACGGGTTTCCTGCACCGGAGAAATTTGCAGAAATGCTCATAGAACTTACATCCCCCTCCCAAACACCTGATTTCTCTACACTTCCATTTTTTATAGCATCAACAGTATAATTGCTGAAATATTGAAATTTATAACCTGCAAAATCGGAGGTAATATCTGAGGTATCGGAGGTAAAGCTGGTAATTATCCATTGGCCATCAGTCATGGCTTTCACGATGGCATTTTCTGCCTTTGTTTCAACTGACTTTTTACAGCCTGTCAATAATGAGAATAATGATAAAACAAGGATAAATCGTTTCATATAATTAGTTTGTAAAATATAAATTTGAAAAAGTATGCACAATAGGTAATCTACTATGCAGGATATAGAAAAACCTTCTGTTCCTGATCTGTTGTTTATTAAAAACTTACGTCAAATGACCCGGGTTGTAACACTTGAATGGCGAAATGATCCATACTTAATTTCAACCGATAAATCGAAAATAGATATCGGAGTTGTTCATGGTTTCCTGTCTAAATCATATTGGGCAGAAAACATCCCAAAGGAGACTTTGTTGCGAAGTATTGAAAACTCCCTTTGTTTTGGGGTATATGAGCAGGATAAATCAATTGGGTTTGCAAGAGTGATCAGTGACTTTGCCACATTTGCTTACCTGGCCGATGTATTTATTTTGGAAGAAAAAAGAGGGTTGGGATTATCAAAATGGTTGATGTCGGTAATTATCGATCATCCTAATTTACAAAGATTGAGAAGGTTTATCCTGGCTACAAAAGATGCACATGGATTATACACGCAGTTTGGGTTTACTCCATTTGATAAGCCAAAACGCTGGATGATGAGATATGACCCTCATGTTTATAAAAAACGAACATAAGGCCCAGGAAAAAGAAAACCCCTTGTTCTTACGGGAACTCGGGGTCCAGGTTTTTCAACCTTGAGTTAGTTTTGGTCGCTATCCCGAACATCATCTATCGGGAAGGAAAATTTGTATCCGATTTTACTTCTTCAATTTGTTGCATGAGTCGATTGCTATTGGCAGATATCATGAGACAAAGTTGATAGCAATCGATCCAACCAAACGGCATTTGCACAACATGGTTCCTTAAATCTTCAGTTGTGTTTTTTATATATTTTAAGTGATTTATTCTCGTGGTCTTGAAACTTTCAAGGGCTTCGCCGAGAGTTTTGTACGGTGTATTTTCAGGCTCAAAACCTCGCTGGGTTTTGACTTTAGTACTCCCGTCTTCAATCATCTTAATAAATTGCTCGTCCGTCCATTTGATCTCCGACCGTTTTTCAGGGTTTGCCTGTTTCTTTAAGTTTGCCTGGAGAAGTTCCCATAAATTTTTTTCGGAAATAGCGATATGATAGACACACTCTTTTACGGACCATTTATCCGGGGCTGCTTTAAAATTAAGCTGCGCCACAGAAAGGCTTTTAATGCTATTCAGTACATCGTTCTTTGTATCTTTCAGGCTGCTGGCGGCAAATTTTCTTTCTTTGCTCGAAATACTTGTTGAAGTAACTGTGCCCGCCAATCCCGTTATCACCAATAATGCAAGTAGCAAATAACCATATCTACCTTTGCGCATATTCAGGTTTTTAAAGGTGAGTTCAATGGTTGGGAGCTATCGAAGGGTTGGGAAGATGCGAAAAGATACAAAAGGATTTTGTTTTTTGAAATATTTTTTTTGAAACTTAAAAAGACAATTCTTCCGGATGAAAATTTCTGACGTTGCCCTTTACCTCGAATCCATGGCTCCTCTTTCCCTCCAGGAAAATTATGACAATGCAGGATTGATCGTTGGAAACCCGAACTGGGAATGTAAGGGCATTACCCTTTCCCTTGACGCAACAGAAGAAGTGGTAAAAGAAGCTATTGCCACCAGCTGCAATCTCATTGTCTGCCACCACCCTATCATTTTTAGGGGATTAAAGAAGATCAATGGCAAGGATTATATAGAAAAAGCCGTGATTGCAGCTATTAAGCACGACATAGGGATTTATGCTATTCATACCAATCTTGATAATATAATTAAAGGAGTTAATGGGAAAATAGGGAAGTTGCTGGAGCTGAAAAATACAGACATTCTCTCCCCCAAAGAGACCAGTTTGAAGAAGCTCTACACTTTTGCCCCTGCTGATAAGGCTGCCCAGATCAGAAATTCGATATTTGAAGCAGGGGGAGGACACATTGGTAATTATAGCGAATGCAGTTTCAATACGGAGGGAACGGGCACTTTTAAGGGCGAAGAGGGGGCCGATCCTTACATCGGCGAGATCGGCATACAACACCATGAAAATGAAATAAAAATAGAAGTGATATTCCCTTCCTGGTTAGAGAATGACATCATCGAATCCATGAAGCTTGCCCATCCTTACGAAGAAGTAGCGTACGACCTGGTAAACCTGACCAACCGTCATCCCGGTATTGGTAGCGGGCTTGTTGGTGAATTGCAGGCTCCCATGGACGAATCCTCGTTTTTAATCAATTTAAAAAAGGTATTTAACCTGCAGGTCATCCGCCATACTGCCCTGCTCAACAGGCCGGTTAAAAAAATTGCTGTCTGTGGAGGCGCCGGAAGTTTCCTGATTCCCATGGCCATTGCCTGGGGAGCAGATATGTTTATAACCTCAGATATGAAATATCATGAATTCTTTGATGCAAATGGACGCATGGTGATCGCCGATATCGGTCATTTTGAAAGTGAACAGTTTACAATTGATCTCTTAGCTGAAATTTTGGGGGAAAAATTCCTTAACTTTGCCGTCCTTAAAACAAGAGTGCAGACTAACCCGGTCAGGTATTTTTTTTAGGGATTAGACTTAACAGTGTACAGGAAGTGTGACGCACCCGGGATCTTATAGAAGCACCCACGCAAGGCTCATAAAACAAAAAAACTATAAATAATACATGGCACAAGTAAAAGAATTTTCAGTAGAAGAAAAACTTTCGTCCCTTGTTACTCTTCAGAAAATTGAAAGTAAACTGGATGAAACCCATATTTTAAAAGGCGAATTGCCTATGGAAGTAGCCGACCTGGAAGACGAAATTCTGGGTTTACATTCCCGTCAAACACGTATTGAAGAAGAGATCAACGGGATCACGGAATTCATTGAACAGAAAAAAGAAGGAATCAAAGAGGCGCAGGCGTTGATAAAAAAATATGAAAAGCAAAGCGACAACGTAAAAAATAACCGTGAATTTGAAGCAATCAACAAAGAGATTGAGATGCAGCAACTGGAAGTTAAGCTCTGCGAGAAACATATAAAAGATGCAAACGAGGAAATCTCCGAAAAAGCCGTAGCGCTGGAAAAAGCGAAAAAAGCAATTGCCGCCAAGGAAGGGGTGTTAAACACAAAGAAAGGTGAACTTGAAAAAATAATTGCGGCTACAGAAAAAGAAGAAAAGCATTTCAATAAAATGGCTGCTGAAGCCAGGGAGCATGTAGATCATCGCCTTCTTGCCAGTTATGATAAGATCCGGAAAAGTTACCGGAACGGTCTTGCAGTTGTTCCTGTAGAGCGCGATGCTTGCGGAGGCTGCTTTTACGCCATACCCCCTCAAAAACAAAGCGAAATAAAGCAACATAAAAAGGTGATGGTGTGTGAAAACTGCGGACGGATACTTGTTGATGAAGAACTTAATACTAAAGTAGAAATAAAATAATTTTTTCTTTTTTTGTTTCCCCCGGTCTTAAAAATCGGGGGTTTTTTTATGCTTTTATCTTCGCGCACCTGGCTATCATTTTTCCTAACATGCCCCGTAATTTTTTTCCAAAAGGTATTTATTCGCACATTTGCATTGGCATCCCGTTAAATTGCATTCAATAATTTCTTGATGATAGTATGATCCAAAAGCTTTCGATACAGAACTATGCCATTATAGCTGAACTGGAAATAGAATTCTCAGGTAAATTAAATGTGATCACTGGTGAAACGGGGGCTGGGAAATCTATTATAGCAGGGGCATTGGGACTAATCCTCGGTGAAAGAGCTGATAATTCCGTCCTGGTTAACAAAGAAAAAAAATGTTTTGTAGAGGGCGTTTTTAATGCAAGGTCAAAAAAAGATGTAGCCCGGTTTATCAGCGAAAATGAACTGGAATTCTATGACGACCTGATCATCCGTCGGGAAATTGGTACAAATGGAAAATCCAGGGCTTTTGTGAATGACAGCCCGGTAACGTTGTACCAGTTAAACAAGCTTAGCTCTTTATTAGTGGACCTGCACCAGCAATTTGATACACTTCAATTGGTAGAAGTGGATTTTCAACGGGAAGTGTTAGATGCTCTTGCCGGGCATTCGGCATTGCTGGAGAATTATCAAATGGGTTACAAAAATTTACAG